>ENA-OPZD01000174-OPZD01000174.1-human-gut-metagenome-genome-assembly--contig:-NODE-174-length-20402-cov-2.707374_pt1 | contig 20402 bp, 26 predicted proteins | sample MGYA00242479_ERZ504495 | MGnify/ENA primary metagenome ERZ504495 (study PRJEB26092, sample SAMD00036286) | human gut metagenome | host: Homo sapiens | study: EMG produced TPA metagenomics assembly of... | reverse complement strand
GGAATTCGAATACCTGGGATCTGCAAAGGCAAGAGAGATTGTCATTGAGAACCCGGTGAAGATCGCCGGAATGGTGGAGAAGATCACACCGGTGCGTCCGGACAAGTGTCCGCCGGTCATCCCGGATTCGGATAAGATGCTGCGTGACATCTGTTATAACAAGGCGCATTCAATGTACGGGGAAGATTTGCCGGAGATTGTTACCGAGCGTCTGGAACGAGAATTGAATTCTATCATATCAAATGGATTTGCCGTTATGTACATTATTGCACAGAAACTGGTATGGAAGTCGGTGGAGGACGGATATCTGGTAGGATCCCGTGGTTCCGTAGGATCTTCCTTCGTAGCGACCATGGCTGGGATTACAGAGGTTAACCCGTTAAGTCCTCATTATTATTGTAAAAAATGTCACTACAGCGACTTTGAGTCAGAAGAAGTCAGAAAGTTTGCCGGAGGATGCGGATGGGATATGCCAGACCGGGTCTGTCCGGTGTGTGGAGAAAAGCTTACAAAAGACGGTTTTGACATCCCGTTTGAGACATTCCTTGGATTTAAGGGAAATAAAGAACCGGATATCGACTTGAACTTCTCGGGAGATTATCAGAGTAATGCACACAAATATACGGAAGTCATCTTCGGCGCAGGTCAGACGTTTCGTGCCGGAACGGTTGGTACACTGGCGGATAAGACAGCGTTTGGGTATGTAAAGAATTATTACGAAGAACACGGACAGGGAAAGAGAAAATGTGAGATTGACCGTATCGTACAGGGCTGTACGGGAATCCGGCGAAGCACCGGACAGCATCCGGGAGGAATTATTGTACTTCCGCTGGGAGAAGAAATCAACTCCTTTACACCGGTACAGCATCCGGCGAATGATATGACGACCGATATCGTTACCACACATTTCGATTACCATTCGATCGACCACAACCTGTTAAGCTTGATATTCTCGGACATGATGATCCGACCATGATCAAGACGCTGGAGGAATACATCAGCTCTCCGGCGATGGACAATGAATACAATGAGACGGATAATCGTTTTGATGCAACCAAGATTCCGTTGGATGATCAGGGGGTGATTTCGTTATTCCATGATACATCGGCACTTGGGATCAAACCAGATGATATCGGCGGATGCCCGGTCGGATGTCTGGGAATCCCGGAATTTGGAACAGACTTTGTTATCCAGATGGTCGTGGATACGAAGCCGAATACAATCTCGGATCTGATCCGTATCTCCGGGCTGTCACATGGAACAGACGTATGGCTGAATAATGCCCAGGAACTGATCCGGAGCGGTAAGGCAACGATTTCTACTGCAATCTGTACCCGAGATGATATCATGACGTATCTGATCAACAAGGGAATGGACAGCGAGGAATCCTTTACTATTATGGAACGTGTCCGTAAAGGAACGGTTGCCAAAGGAAAATGTAAGGAATGGCCGGAATTCAAAAAAGACATGGCTGAGCATAATGTACCGGACTGGTATGTCTGGTCGTGTGAGCAGATCAAGTACATGTTCCCGAAGGCGCATGCGGCGGCGTATGTCATGATGGCATACCGTATCGCATATTGTAAGATCAACTATCCGCTTGCATATTACGGGGCATATTTCGGAATCCGTGCAGATGCATTCTCTTATGAGATCATGTGTCAGGGGAAGGAAAAGCTTCAGTACTATATCGATGATTACAATCGTCGTTCTGCGACACTCAGCAAAAAAGAACAGGATACGATGAAAGATATGAAGATCGTTCAGGAGATGTATGCAAGAGGATTCGAATTTGAGCCGCTTGACATCTACAAAGCACAGGCAACGAAGTTCCTGATCGTAAATGGCAAACTGATGCCGCCGCTTTCCAGTATTGACGGTATGGGAGAGAAGGCTGCCGAGGCAGTTGCAGAAGCCTCAAAAGATGGGACCTATCTGTCGCTGGATGATTTCAGACAGAGAACAAAAGCAAGTAAGACCGTTATTGACACGATGGTTGATCTTGGAATTCTTGCGGATCTTCCGGCATCGAACCAGCTGTCATTGTTTGATTTTTAGGAGAGAGATAACAGATGGGAAGAATAAAACAGTCACAGATCACATACTGGTGTCACGAGATCATCCGTTCACAGGCAGAAGCAGGCGGATGTTATATCGATGCGACCATGGGAAAGGGGAATGATACCTTGTTCCTGTGTGAGCTTGCCGGAGAAAATGGAAAGGTACTTGCATTTGATATTCAACAGGAAGCACTGGATGCGACGCGAGAATTACTAAGGACACACGGAAAAGAGCAGCAGGCGGAACTGATCCTGGACGGGCATGAGCATATGGACCGGTATGCAATGGAAGAGAGTACAGATGTGATCTGTTTTAATTTCGGATATCTTCCGGGCGGGGATCATAAGCTTGCAACTACATACCAGACCAGCATAGAGGCAATCGGAAAAGGTCTCGGCATACTGAAACACGGTGGTATGATGAGCCTGTGTATTTATAGTGGCGGAGATACCGGATTCGAAGAAAAAGAGAAGATTCTCGAATACATAAAAGGACTTCCGGGAAGAGAGTATACCGTGATCGTCAATGAATACTATAACCGGAAGAACTGTCCGCCGATGCCGGTATTTATATTTAAAGAGTAACCCGGAAGCAAAAGAAACGAAGACAGAAAAATTTGGAATTTGACAAATCAATGCTTTAACTCATGAAAGTATTATGTTATACTATTACAAGGTGGCGTAAACGGAATGCCGCTTACACGAAAGGATGGAAAAGAAGTATGTCAGAAAAAGTAATTATGCTTGGGAACGAGGCAATCGCCAGAGGTGCATATGAGGCCGGAGTAAAGGTATCGGCAGCATATCCTGGTACGCCTAGTACAGAGATCAGTGAGAACCTGGTCAAATATAAAGATAGTTTATACTGCGAATGGTCACCGAATGAAAAAGTTGCAACAGAAGTAGCGATCGGTGCATCCGTATCAGGAGTACGTGCTATGTCCTGTATGAAGCATGTGGGATTTAACGTGGCAGCGGATCCTACATATACCGTATCTTACATGGGAGTCAACGGAGGACTTGTCATTGTTGTTGCAGATGATCCGGGACTTTACAGTTCTCAGAACGAGCAGGATACAAGAATGGTCGCTCGCGCGGCACAGCTCCCGGTGATCGAACCATCAGACAGTGCAGAGGCAAAAGAATTTATTAAGATCGCATTTGATTTGAGTGAACAGTTTGACCGTCCGTTTGTATACCGTACGACAACAAGACTTGCACATTCACAGGGACTTGTAGAATTAAACGAACGCAAAGAGATCGAAGATAAACCATATGAGAAGAATATCCGCAAGAATGTTATGATGCCGGGAAATGCGAAACTCCGTCATGTAGAGATCGAAAACGGAATCAGGAACTGGCAGAGGCAGCAAATACGCTTCCGATCAACAGAGTTGAGATGAACGATACAAAGATCGGTGTGATCACAAGTGGAATTCCTTATCAGTATGTAAAAGAAGCACTTCCGGAAGCATCTGTGTTAAAACTTGGACTGGTGAATCCGCTTCCGAGAAAGCTGATCGAGGACTTTGCTTCGAAAGTAGATACATTATACGTTATAGAAGAACTGGATCCTGTCATTGAGACACAGGTGAAATCTTGGGGAATTAAGGCAATTGGTAAAGAAATCTTTACGGTACAGGGAGAGTACAGTGCGAATATGATCCGTCAGGCAATCCTGAAAGAGGAATTGGACATCAGCAAACCTGCAGAGGCACCTGGAAGACCACCGATCTTATGTCCGGGATGTCCACACAGAGGTGTGTACTATGTGCTGAATAAGTTAAAGATACATGCAGCAGGTGATATTGGATGTTATACACTGGGAGCAGTTGCACCACTTAGTGTCGTGGATACAACAATCTGTATGGGAGCCAGTATCTCAAGTCTTCATGGTATGGAAAAAGCCAAAGGAAAAGAATATATCAAGAACTGGGTCGCTGTGATCGGGGATTCTACATTCTTACATACCGGTGTCAATTCGCTTATGAATATGATGTATAACAAAGCAACGGGAACAGTTATTATTTTAGATAACTCTACAACGGGTATGACCGGTCATCAGGATCATGCGGCAACCGGAAAGACACTTCAGGGAGATCCGACATACGCAATCGATATTCCTGCTTTGTGCCGCGCGATCGGAGTGAAGAATGTTGTGGAAGTCAATGCAAGAGATATCCAGGCAGTAGAGAAAGTGGTGAAAGAAGAAATCGCAAAAGATGAAGTATCTGTGATTATAACAAAGACACCTTGCGTTCTTTTGGATAAGTCGAAGAAACCGTCATATCAGACACACACAGACAAATGTAAAAAATGTGGTATGTGTATGAAACCGGGATGTCCGGCTATGACAAAGAATGCAGACGGAACCATTTCTATCGATGATACAATGTGTACAGGTTGCGGACTTTGTGCAAGCCTGTGTAAATTTGACGCAATTGAGTTAGTAAAGGAAGGTGACAGATAATGGCAGCAAAGAATATTATGATCGTCGGAGTCGGCGGACAGGGAACACTGCTTACAAGCAGAATCTTAGGAGGCCTTGCCATTGCCGGCGGCTATGATGTAAAGCTTTCCGAAGTACATGGAATGGCTCAGCGTGGCGGAAGTGTTGTAACATTTGTAAGATATGGGGAGAAAGTGGCAGAACCGATCGTAGAAGAGGGGCAGGCGGATGTGATCATCGCATTCGAACGTCTGGAAGCACTCAGATATGCACATTTTCTGAAAAAGGATGGTGCACTGATCATCAATGACTGGAGAATCGATCCGATGCCGGTCGTGATCGGGGCAGCACAGTATCCGGAAAATATTATTGAGACACTCGGAGAAGAACACAAAGTCTATACAGTAAATGCAACAGAAGAAGCAAAGAAGATCGGTAATCCGAGAGTGTTCAACCTGATCGTGCTTGGTGTAGCGGCTCAGCATATGGATTTTACAAAAGAACAGTGGTACGAAGTGATTGAAAAGACAGTTCCTCCAAAAACCATTGAGATTAATAAAAAAGCATTTGACGTTGGCTATCATTTATAAGGAGGTACGGAACAGGTTATGGCAAGAGTAGCACTGAAAGATTGGAAAGAACAGATCAGAGATCCGAAGATTGAGTGTATGAGCAGAGATGAGATGACTGCACTGCAGAGCGATCGTCTGGTAAAACAGGTGAAAAATGTATACGAAAATGTAGAATTTTATCGTAAGAAAATGGATGAAATAGGAGTAGAACCAGGGGATATCAAAGGGATTGAAGATATCGGTAAGCTTCCGTTTACGACGAAAGAGGACTTAAGAGCAAATTATCCGTTTGGCCTTCTGGCTGTTCCAAAAGATAAGATTGTCAGGGTTCAGGGAACATCGGGAACAACCGGAAAACTTACCCTTGCTTCTTATACACAGAAAGACATAGATGTATGGGGCGAGTGTGTGGCCAGAGGTCTTACGATGGCAGGACTTACAGCAGAAGACCGCATTCATATCTGTTATGGATATGGATTGTTCACAGGAGGCATGGGGCTGGATTTCGGAGCAAGAAAGCTTGGAGCAATGGCTATCCCGATGTCAGCAGGTAATACGAAGAGACAGCTGATGTGTATGGAAGACTTTGGCGCAACTGCATTTGCATGTACACCATCTTATGCGCTGTATCTTGCAGAGGCCGCCAATGAGGCCGGAATCGTAGACAAACTCCAGTTGAAGGTTGGAATCAACGGGGCAGAGCCATGGACAGAAGAGATGCGTCTGAAGATCGAAGAACTCCTGGATGTAAACTGCTTTGATATCTATGGCCTGTGCGAGGTTACGGGACCAGGTGTAGCTTTAGAGTGTATCCATCATAATGGTATGCATGTATATGAAGACTATTTCTATCCGGAAGTATTGAACCCGGCTGATAACAGTCCTTGCGCAGACGGAGAGATCGGAGAACTGGTATTCACAACACTTGCCAAAGAAGGTATGCCGTTACTTCGTTACAGAACCAAAGACCTTACAAGTATTGATCATTCTACCTGTGAATGTGGACGAACACTCCCGAGAATTTCAAAATTCAAAGGACGTACCGATGATATGAAGGTTATCCGCGGAGTCAATGTATTCCCTACACAGGTTGAGACTGCACTGCTTTCTGTCGGTGGAGGAGTTGCACCGCATTATCTGATGATCGTTGACCGTGAGAATAATCTGGATGTGCTGACCGTTATGGTAGAAGTGGATGAAAAATATTTCTCAGATGAGATTCGTAAACTGGATGAGTTAAAGAATAAAGTTGCGGCAGTCTTAAAACAGGCACTCGGTGTTGCAGTAAGAGTGAAACTCGTAGAGCCAAAGACCATCGAAAGAAGTGAGGGTAAGGCAAAACGTGTCATTGATAACAGAGGTTTATAAACAGGAGGAAATAACATGGGCGTAAGTAATACCGTACAACAGTTATCGGTTTTTTTGGAAAACAGAGAAGGACGTCTGGAAGAAGTATTAGATGTACTCGCAAAAAGCAATGTGAATATCGTAGCACTGAGTCTTGCGGATACATCTGATTATGGAATGCTGCGTATGATCGTATCAGATCCGCATAAGGGACGCATGGCATTAAAGGAAGTAGGGATTACTTCGATGCTGACAGATGTAGTAGCACTTCGTGTACCACATGCAACCGGTTCATTGAGCAAAGCAATGCATCAGATCGTGGACGGTGAAGTAAACATTGAATATATGTACGCTTTTGCAAATGGAGATGATGCGGCAGCAGTATTAAAGAGTGATGATCCGGCAAGAGTAATCGATATTCTGAAAGGAAGCGGTTTTGATGTGTACAGTGCAGATGAAGCGTATCGTGCAAACCAATAGACAGGAAAGAGGAACAGTATGGGTGTAGATAAGAGTGATGTTTTAAAGAAAATGAGGGAAGCAGAAGCCATCTATGTATTGATGTCTGATTGTACCAGAATGCCTTTCGTAGTGTGCGATCCGGAGACTTATGATGATCAGGTGCTGATTTTCTTCTCCGAAGAAGAAGCCATGAAGGGCGGACAGGAATTCCTGAAAGAGGGAAATCCTCTGAAGATATTTAATATTGAAAATAAATACATGCTTCCATTTTACAGCAGTTTATTCCCGGCCGGAGTGAATGGGATGTGGGTAGGAAAAGATACAGAAGAAGAGATCAAGCTTCAACTTACAGAACTGGTCAGAAGACCGGAGCAGAAACCGGGAGAGGAACCGATCGAGAATCCGAGTTTCCAGATTACAGCTATGTACTTCATGCAGGAAGCACGTAAGCAGAAAGAAATGAAGATTACAGAAGATATGAAGGATCTTCAGGAAGAATTGATGGCGCACTATCAGGATGCAACCTTCATTACTGCGGTCACGGAAGAGAAGAAAATGCCGGTGTTGAATAAGAATGACGGACAGGTATTATTGCCGGTATTTACCGATGTTCAGGAGTTCCTGAAGTTCCAGAACAATCATTCGGATACAAGATATTCTATGGGAGTGCTGGAAGCGGTAAAAGTTCCGGAAGCAATGGGTGATGAAATGACAGGTGTAGTGGTGAATCCATTTGGTGTGGATCTGCAACTGAATATTGCAAGACCACAGAATCAGAATTAGTCTTACAGGTACGAAAAAGCCGGATAACATTTGTTATCCGGCTTTTTTTCGTAATCTCTCGCATTAAGTCATGTATTTCTTTTAAATATTCAAATCTGAAATAGCTATATTTTAATATATAAAACAGTACATCAAAAACTTAGATTCGTTATGATTAGAGCGGTGTTACATTAACAGCCTGTGGTCCTTTGGCGCCGTCTGTAACTTCGTATTCCACTTCCTGACCTTCTTCAAGCGTCTTGAATCCATCCATGTTCAGTCCTGAATAATGAACGAATACATCATGACCTTCAGCGTCAGAAATGAAACCGTAACCTTTTTGGTTGTTAAACCATTTTACAGTACCTTTCATGATCATACCTCCATAAAATATTATTAAATCGCATATTTATATAGGAAAACTATAAAATACACTATTGTCAGATTAGCATATATTGATAAATACGTCAATGGATATATGAAATGTTTTTGTGTTTTTGTACAAAAAATCAATCTACTTGACGAATGAACGTCAAACGTGTAAAGTAATATTGTTCAAACTAACAAAGGATTAAAAGGTTGGAAAAACTATGATTACATTGACAGGAAAAAAAGATATCGGAAGGGATTGCGATCGGAAGACTTTCCTTTTATAAGCGTGATACAAAAAGAAATCCGCAGGATCTATGTCAAAGATGTAGAAAAAGAAGTGATGCGTTTTCAAAAAGCCAGACAGAAGGCATTGCAGGAATTACGCGATCTGTATGATCTGGCAGCGAAGGATGTCGGAGAAGCGAATGCGGCAATCTTTGAGATGCAGCAGATGATCCTGGAAGACCAGGAGATCATCCGTCAGATTACAAGTATTATTGTTGAGCATAAGCTGAATGCAGAATATGCGGTAAAAAATGCGGTTGAAAATATTTTGGCAAGCGCTTCAAAGAGTAATAAGAATTATGTGCAGGGGCATGAGGCAGATGTAAAGGATGTATCGACAAGAGTACTCCGGATTCTTGCAAGGACATGGAAAGATAAGATGCTGACGGATGAGCCGTTTATTCTTGCTGCGGGAGAACTTTATCCAAGTGAGACTGTAAAGTTTGATAAGAGCAAAATTCTTGGATTTGTGACCAGATATGGAACTATCAATTCCCATACGGCTGTGCTTGCAAGAACCAAAGGAATACCATGTGATCGGACTGGGAGAATCCCTGAAAAAAGAATACGAAGGCAAGACGATCATCATCGACGGTTTTGAGGGAAAAGTATATATTGAGCCGGATTATACGACGATTTCCAAGATGAAGCAGAAGCAGGATGAGAATCATACCCAGGTACAGAATCTGGAACGTCTGAAGGGAAAAGAGAATATTACACAGAGTGGCCAGAAGATTGACGTCTGTGCAAATATCGGAACCAGGGAAGATATAGAAAATGTACTGAGAAGTGATGCCGGAGGAATCGGATTATTCCGCAGCGAATTCCTGTATATCGAAAATGGGACAAAGCTGCCGACAGAAGAACAGCAGTTCCAGGTATACCGTCTGGCAGCAGAGGCAATGGGCACCAAAAAGGTCGTAATCCGTACCGCAGATCTGGGAGGCGAAAAGCAGGCAGAATGTCTAGAGCTCGGAGAAGATAGAAATCCGGAGATCGGCTATAGGGGAATCCGTGTATCGCTGGATAAAGATGAGATATTTAAGACACAGCTCCGTGCAATTTTACGTGCATCTGCATATGGAAATATGTCGGTCATGTTTCCGATGATCACGGATGTGGAAGAAGTAAAACAGGCGAAACTGATTCTGGAAAAGATAAAGAATGAACTGAAAGACGAGAAGATTCCGTTCAATGAAGAGATTAAGATCGGTGTTATGATCGAGACGCCTGCAGCGGTTATGATCAGTGGAGAGCTGGCAAGAGAAGCAGATTTCTTCAGTATCGGAACGAATGACCTGACACAGCTGACACTCGGAATGGACAGAACAAACAGCAGACTGGAGCGCTTTTATAATACACATCATCCGGCGCTTCTTAAGATGATCCGTATTATTGCCAATAATATCCACCTGGAAGGAAAGAAAATCGCATTATGCGGTGATCTGGCGGCTGATCTTAGTCTGACTGAGAAGTTTATCCAGATGGGGATCGATGAGTTGTCTGTAGCACCGAACCAGGTACTTGCTTTGAGAAAAAAATAAGGGAAATACAGTAAGTTATAGTTAATATCTTGTTGTTGAGAGTATAAGGAGGAAAAGAGTAACATGGTGGAAAAATTATTTAAGCTCCGTGAGAACGGGACGGATGTCAGGACCGAGGTTATGGCAGGTATCACCACGTTCATGACCATGGCGTACATCCTTGCGGTCAATCCGAGTATCCTGTCTGCGACAGGGATGGATTCCGGTGCGATCTTTACATCCACAGCACTGGCGGCAATGATCGGTACGTTTCTGATGGCATTCTTTGCCAATTATCCGTTTGCACTGGCGCCGGGAATGGGATTGAATGCGTACTTTGCATATACCGTTGTTCTCGGAATGGGGTATAAGTGGGAAGTTGCACTGACAGCGTCTTTGTAGAAGGTATCGTATTTATCGTACTTTCGCTTACAAATATCCGTGAGGCAATCTTCAATGCAATCCCGAAAAATCTGAAGTCTGCAGTCAGTGTCGGCATCGGATTGTTTATCGCATTTATCGGACTTCAGAATGCAAATATCGTAGTGGGAGGTTCTACGCTTTTGGAGTTATTCTCAATTGATGGGTACAACAGTGCAAAGGTGTGGAAGCATCCATGAATAACGTGGGAATCACGGTTCTTCTTGCATTGATCGGTGTGGGAATTACAGGAATTCTGGTAATTAAGAATGTAAAGGGAAATATTTTATGGGGAATCCTGCTCACATGGATTTTAGGAATTATCTGCCAGATGGCAGGTATCTATGTGCCGGATCCGGAGATTGGATTCTACAGTCTGCTTCCGGACTTTAGCAGTGGATTTTCAATCCCTAGTATCATGCCGGTATTTGGTAAACTTGATTTTAGCGGAGTATTTTCCCTGAATTTCATCGTCGTTATCTTTGCATTTTTATTTGTTGATATGTTTGATACGATCGGAACATTGATCGGTGTATCTACCAAGGCAGGTATGTTAGATGAAGAAGGACATCTTCCGAATATCAAAGGGGCACTGATGGCTGATGCGGTTGCAACAACCGTCGGAGCAGTTCTTGGAACAACAACGACTACCACGTTTGTGGAAAGTGCATCAGGTGTATCTGAAGGAGGAAGAACCGGGCTGACTTCCGCAACAACAGCCATTTTATTCGGGTTGTCGTTGTTCCTGTCACCAATCTTCCTTGCAATTCCATCGTTTGCAACAGCACCGGCTTTGATCGTAGTGGGATTCTATATGTTGACAAATGTGACGCACATTGATTTTGATAAATTTTTCAGAAGCACTGCCATGCTACATCTGTATCCTGGCTATGCCATTTTTCTACAGCATCTCAGAAGGTATCTCTATGGGAGTGATTTCTTACGTGATCCTGAATCTGATGACTGGAAAGGCAAAAGAAAAGAAGATCAGCGCATTAATGTATGTACTTGCGGTATTATTCATATTGAAATATATCTTTCTGTAAAATATAATAGAAAGTGGAGAACGAAAAGAGATCGGTGTTTCCGGTCTTTTTTCTGACTTATAAAAGTATCCGAAAGATACATGAAGGAGAACAAACGTATGAATTTACTTACGATGGAACATATTACAAAGGCTTATACAGACCGTGTTCTTCTGAATGATGTTGCATTCAGTATCAATGAAAATGAGAAGATCGGTGTGATCGGAATCAATGGGATGGGAAAGTCTACGCTGTTAAAAGTGACTGCAGGAATCGAACCATATGATGAAGGGAAGATCAGTATGGGAAAGCAGGTGAAGATCTGCTATCTTCCGCAGACACCGGAATTCGAAGAGGGAACAACAGTTCTTCGCGCAGCAATTGCAGATAATGTAAATGAACTGAACCAGTGGACGATCGAGGCAGATGCAAGATCTATGCTGAATCAGCTGGGGTTCTATGATTATGATGAAAAAGTAGAGCATATGTCCGGCGGACAGAAGAAGAGGATTGCACTGGTCAATGCACTGCTGACACCGGCTGACATACTGATCTTAGATGAGCCGACGAACCACCTGGACAATGCAATGTCAGAGTGGCTGGAGGAATATCTGATCGGCTTTAGAGGGGCAATACTGATGGTTACGCATGACCGTTACTTCCTGGATCGTGTGGCAACAAGAATCGTGGAAGTGGATCAGGGAAAGCTATACAGTTATCCGGGAAATTATTCCGAATTTGTTAAATTGAAAGCAGAGCGTCAGGATATGGCACTGGCTACAGAACGGAAGAGGAAGAGCCTTCTCCGCACCGAACTTGAATGGCTGGGAAGAGGTGCAAGAGCCAGAAGCACGAAGCAGAAAGCACATATTGACCGGATCAAAGCGATGCAGGAGATCAAGGATATTCAGGAAGAAAAGAGAGTGGTACTGGATTCCGTAGCATCCCGTATGGGAAATAAGACGATCGAGCTGGAGAATATCAGCAAATCTTATGGTAACAGAAAGCTGATCAGTGATTACAGCTATATATTCCTGAAAAATGACCGCATTGGAATTATCGGTCCGAACGGCTGTGGCAAGACAACACTTCTTAAGATCATCAATGGGGATCGTGAGGCCAGACAGTGGAACAATAGAAATCGGGCAGACCATCCGGATTGGATATTTCTCGCAGGAGAACGAATATATGGATGCGTCCATGAAAGTGATCGACTATGTGAAAGAAGTGGGGGGAATATGTCACTACATCTGACGGAAAGATCACGGCATCACAGATGCTGGAGCGTTTTTTATTTGACGGAGCCATGCAGTGGTCAAAAATCGAGAAGCTTTCCGGAGGAGAAAAGCGGAGATTGTATCTGATGCGTGTGCTGATGAGTGCGCCGAATGTGCTGATCCTGGATGGAGCCGACGAATGATCTGGATATCCAGACACTGACCATTCTGGAGGATTATCTGGATCACTTTGACGGAATTATCATAACAGTATCTCATGACCGGTATTCCTTGATCGTATCGTGAACCGTACCTTTTCTTTTGAAGGAGATGGGAAAATTCGCCAGTTTGAGGGAGGATATTCTGATTATCTGATTCGGAAAGAACTGGAAGGTCTGGATACGGAGATGTCACTGAAAGGACAATGCTGCCGCAACAGAAGAAACAATCAAAGAAAAGGGGAAAACTCTTCCAAAGATACATGGAAACAGAGAAAAATCGAAACTTAAGTTCACATACAAAAGAGCAGCGGGAGTTGAGACCATCGACGATGATATTGCAAAGCTTGAAGAAAAGCTCGAGACGCTGGATGCACAGATTGCAGCTAATGCGACTAATTCAGTGAAATTACGGGAACTCATGGATAAAAAAGAAGAGGCAGGGAATGAACTGGATGAAAAGATGGAACGTTGGGTATATCTGAATGATCTGAATGAAAAGATTCAGAATGCAGACATAACAAAAGAATAGACAAGGAGGATATGATATGAGTTGGACAAGAGACAGACTGAAAACAAATGGCAGGATTGCATTTAAAAAGAATTACTGGTCATGTGTCGCTGTAGCCGTGATCATGGGAATTATCACAGGATTAAGTGGTGTGAATGGAGGAAGAGCCGGAGGCAGTGCTTCGCAGAACAGTTTGTATGGAACAGATGGATTTGGATATCCGTTTGCCGGATTGGCGATTACAATGACAGCAATTATAGTGACTCTCATAATTCTGGCACTGGAGATATTTGTGGGAAGTCTTCTGGAAGTAGGCGGAAAAAGGTTCTTTGTTCTCAATAAGACAGAGAATCCAACAGTCGGAACCATATTTGATGCATTCCGTTCCGGAAATTATGTGAATGTTGTGCTGGCGATGTTCCTGAAAAATCTGTTTACATCTTTGTGGACGCTGCTTTTCGTTATTCCGGGAATTGTAAAACATTATGAATATCTGATGATCCCTTACATTCTTGCAGAGAATCCGGGAATGGACAGAAAAGAAGCATTTCAGATCAGTAAGCGTATGATGGACGGGCAGAAGATGGAGACATTTATTCTGGATCTGTCATTTATCGGATGGATATTACTGTCTGCAATTACCTGTGGAATCGTTGGGATATTCTATGTAAATCCGTACAGGGAGGCGACATTTGCAGAATTATATGCATTTAATAAGGCAAAAGCGTATGAAGAAGGATATATCAGATAAGGAAAATCAGAAAGAAAAGTTACAGGTAAAGGAAGTAGTATGGCGATTAATAAATCCATGAGAAGAGTAATTGAAAGCTCTTGTCTTTTGACGGTCATTGAAGTAGAAGCCTCGAGGCATCTGGCAAATTTAAAGGCAATCGATCCAATGAAAATCTTTTTATAAGACGATTGATTATAAGATTTATAACGGTGATCATCAGATCCCGGTGAGGATATTCCTTCCGGGAGAGAAGATGGAAGATGATCTCCCGGCATTGTTGTTCTTTCACGGAGGCGGATGGGTAACGGAAAGTATTGACAATTATGAGAGAATCTGTGCCCGTCTGGCATCGGCAACAAATCATATTGTTGTATCGGTAGAGTACAGGCTGGCACCGGAATATCCATTTCCGACAGGTTTCTATGACTGTTATATGGCGGCAAAGGCTATGTTTACGAACCGGTTCATTTTGAATACAGATCCGGACAAGATCACTTTGATCGGGGACAGCGCAGGCGGGAATCTGGCAGCAGCTGTTTCACTGATGGCAAGAGATCAGGGAGAATTTCTGCCAAAGAGACAGATTCTGATCTATCCGGCAGTGAATAATGATTACAGTGAGAATTCCCCGTATCTGTCAGTCAGACGCTATGGAACAGAGTATCTTCTGACAGCTGGAAAGATGAGGGATTATATTAATTTTTATGCTTCGGCAGAAGAAGATAAGAGGAGTAAATATCTTGCACCTCTGATGGAAACGGATTACAGTAACCAGCCGGATACATTGATCTTAACAGCAGAATGTGATCCGCTCAGAGATGAAGGGGAAGAGTATGGAAGGCGTCTGAAAGAAGCCGGAAATCAGGTGGAGATTCACCGGATTCAGGATGCACTTCACGGATTTTTGCACTTGGGGTAAAATATTACCATGTGCAGGAGAGCTTCGCGATTATTAACCGCTTTCTTGACAGCTATGGACGGAAAGAAAGCGAAAAGAATGTCAATCCGGCGGATGGTGAATAGCAGCGGGAGAGAGAAGGGGGAAAAGCAGTGTTTGAACAAAAACGTGCTTACTGGAGAAGTCTGGATAATGCAGCAAAGTTATTTTCTGCCGCCAGCAGTCCGAAAGATACCAGAGTATTCCGGTTCTATTGTGAACTGAAGGAAGAAGTGGAAGAAAATGCCCTGCAGGAGGCACTGGATCAGACAATTGAGAAATATCCGGTATTCCTGTCGGTCATGAGAAAAGGCTTGTTCTGGCACTATTTGGAGAAAAGCGAATTAAGACCGATAGTAAGAAAAGAATATAAAGAACCATGCAGCAGTCTGTATGTACGGGATAAAAAGACGCTCTATTCGAAGTGACCTATTATAAAAAACGGATTAATTTTGAAGTATTTCATGCACTGACTGATGGAACCGGCGCGACGGAATTCTTGCGGGAACTGGTGAAGAATTATCTGCATCTGGTTCATAAGGATGAACTTGAACCGGTTGAATTATCAGATCAGTATCTGACGGTAAAGGATCAGGAGGATGACAGCTTCAGCCGTTATTACGATCCGAATTTTCCGAGAAAGAAAAAGAAGAAGATCAAGGCATTTCAGATTAAAAAGAACGGAAAGGGATACGAAGAACTGCAAGTCAATGAGGCGACTGTGCCGGTAAAAGAACTTTTGGACATCAGCAGGGAAAAGGGAGTATCCATGTCGGTGCTTTTAACGACGGCATTCATATGTGCAATTCATGAGGAAATGAGCCGGATACAGGAAAAAAAGCCGGTCATACTGATGGTTCCGGTGAATTTAAGAAAGATATTTCCATCCGATTCGATGCTGAATTTCTTTGGTTATATAGAACCGGGATATCAGTTTGGAGCAGAAAAAGATTCGTTTGAAGATGTACTGGAAGCAGTTAAGATATATTTTCGGGAGAATCTGTCTAAGGAACATATGGCAGGTCGGATGAATGAATTGATCGCAATAGAAAAGCATAAAATTTTAAAGTGGGCACCTCTGGAACTTAAGAACCGGTGTATCCGTGCAGGAGCTAAGATGGCAGAGCAGGAAGTGACGGCTGTGCTTTCTAATATGAGTGTAGTAAAGATGCCGGAAGATTATGCGGACTATATTGAAAAATTCGGAGTGTATACCAGTACGAACCGGACAGAATTATGTATCTGTTCTTTTAAGGATACACTTTCACTCAGTTTTACATCAAGATATGACAGTACGAATATCCAGCGGAATTTTTACCGGATACTGACAGAACTCGGCGTACAGGTTACGGTTACAGAAGCGGATTTTCCGGAGGATGCAAAAGCAAATTACGAAGGGAAGAAAGTGTTGCAGATATTTACATTCTGCTGTATTGCAGCAATTGTGATCAGTATGATGACAGATATCATCATATCCCCCGGGGTACACTGGTCGGTATTTGTGGCGGCCGGCTGTGCAACGATGTGGTTTACGATGGCAGTTGGGTATGTGAAGCGTTTCAATTTGTTGAAGAATGCGGCGTGGCAGCTTCTGATCATGTCAGGTATTTGCGTGTTATGGGATCTGGGAACCGGATGGAGGGGATGGTCGGTAAATATCGGAATCCCGGATATCTGCCTATTGATCCAGATTGTAATGCTGATCATATCCCGAATACGGTCATTATCACCAAGAGAGTATATGATATATTATGTAATGGCGTCGGTATATTCGATGATACTGCCGTTCGTACTGCTCATGACAGGGGTGATCCGCTACAGAACTCCGTCTGTCATCTGTATCGGCTGTAGTTTTCTGCTGATGATTGGACTTATCATGTTCAAAAGAAAAGAATTTAAAGAAGAAATGCATAAAAAATTTCACGTTGGTTGACACTGATATCAAGAGTTATGTTATAATAGCTATATCAAGAGTTTTATGTCAGCGCGCTTTAAAAGAGGCGATTGTCAGGACAGGAGGTGTCATCCATGAGTGAGAAGCAGTATAAATTGGTAAAATGCACCATCAACGGAGAATACAGGGAGACCATGGTGGATGTCCGCGCATCACTGACGGATATGCTGAGAAATGATTATCGGCTGACCAGTGTAAAAAAAGGCTGTGAAGTCGGAGAAATGCGGAGCTGTAATGTGATCATTGACGGCGAGTGTTTTAACTCCTGTATTTATCTGGCAGTATGGGCAGACGGGAAAAATATCCGGACACTGGAGAGCCTTCTGGGACCGAATGGAGAGTTGTCAGATATCCAGCAGGCGTTTATTGATGAGACTGCGGTACAATGCGGATTCTGCACACCGGGAGTGATCATGAGTGCAGTGGAGATTTTAGAGTCAGGCAAAGAATATACAAGAGAAGAATTACGGAAACTTTTATCCGGACACCTGTGCCGCTGTACCGGATATGAAAACATTTTGAATGCGGTACAAAAAGACCATGTACAAACGACTGGGAAAAAACTGAAAATTAGGATTTAGGTGCTGTCGCATAAGTTCTTTTTTGGAAATCTGGACACAATATCTGTAAAAAGAAAGGACAGATTATGAAAAAGAATATGGCTGGATTGATTCTGGTACTATTTGCGATAGCACTTTTTATGACCGGATGTGAGAAAAAAGCGCAGGAAAAAGAAGAAGCGCAGGAGGCGTCTGCCAGACAGCTGGTGATCCAGAAACAGACGCAGACAGAAATCGCAGAAAAAAAAGATCGAAGAAAAAAAGACGAGAGCTGCCCAAGCAGGCACAGATCGAAAATGGAAGTGATCCTGCAGAAGCCGGAACTACCGACCGGGTGTGAAAGTGTTGCGCTGACCATGGTTTTGAAACAGAAAGGATATCCAATCGAAAAACCACGATTGCAGAAGAATATCTGATCTACAATCGGGACAACTATGCATCCGGGTATGTGGGAGATCCCTCTACGTATGGAGGAGTGGGCATCTATCCGCCAGGACTTGTAAATACGGCAAACCGCTTTTTGAAACAGCGATATCAGCAGCATACAGCGTATGATGTCAGCAAGCTGAGTCTGGAGGAGCTGTTTCCGTATGTGGCAGCTGGAAATCCGGTGCTTTTGTGGCTGACATCAGATCTGGAAGATCCCTATTTTTCGAGCCAGAGTGTAGAGTATGGAGGGGATTCATATCGATGGTACTGGAATGAACACTGTGTGGTGCTTGGTGGATACAATCTGGAAAAGCAAAGCGTGACGTTGTTTGATCCCCTGAAGGGGAAAGTAGAGGAATCTCTTGAGCGGGTAGAGGAAATTTATGATCAGACAGGGAAATATGCAATGACGGTATACTAAAAACATCTGTGGAGAACAAAAATAAAGTTCTTCACAGATGTTTTTTATGGTCTGCTGTGTGATTCAATATGATTTTTGATCGCTTCAAAACTTTCTTTGCTGATGATGTGTTCCATGCGGCAGGCATCTTCTGCGGCAATAGCTTCATCTACCCCAAGTTGTGTCAGCCATGCAGTCAGAAGCTTGTGACGCTCATAAATCATATCGGCAATGGCTTTTCCTGATTCGGTAAGATAGATAAATCCTTCCTTCGTAACCGTGATATGTTCTTTCTCACGAAGATTCTTCATGGCAACACTGACGCTGGATTTTTTGAATCCCAGTTCTTCAGCGATATCAACAGAGCGTACAACCGGACGTTTCTGACTTAAGATCAGAATCGTTTCCAGATAATTTTCTGCAGATTCGTTTGTCTTCAATGTATGCACCTCGTTTCTCGTTAAATTGTCTTTAGTATATCATATTTTAGAAGAGACGGCAAACACTATAATGTTATTGACAACTTATGAATGTTAGAATATACTAACTAATGAGAAAAAATAGTCAGTAACAGATTCAAAAGGAAAGGGGAGCGGACTGTGAATGATGTGAAAATGCAAAGAGAGATGATTTTGCAGAGATTGAAAGAGCAGGGATGCAGGATTACAAAGCAAAGATTGGCGCTCATTGACATCATTTTAGAAAATGAGTGCTCCAGCTGTAAAGAAATTTATTATAAAGCTGTCAGAATGGATGAGAAGATTGGGATTGCCACGGTATACAGAATAATAAATATGCTGGAAGAAATCGGAGCGATCAGCAGAAGAAACATGTATAAAGTAGAATGTCCCGGAGCTTGTCCGAAAGAAGATGCCTGCGTTGTTGTGTTGGATGATGAAAGCGTGTGCCGGATTTCTCCCCAGAAATGGAAAGCTATCGTAGAAGAGGGGGCTGCAGGCATGCGGATATCTTCATGACCGGAAAGTGGTATCTATTTCTTTTAATCCGGAACAGTGCATGAAGGGCATGATCTGAGAGAAAACATAAAAAAGAGATTGACAAATGAAAGGGATAAGAGTAAACTGAATATTGTTAGAAATGCCTAACGTATAATAGTTTTAAAATATAAAAAGTTAGTAGTGATTGGAAAGGAGAGATTATGATGCCTTTGACGATGGCAGCAGCAAACGAAATCAATTATATTAAGAAAGTCGGAGGAAACAGTGAAGTGAAACGTCACCTGGAAACTCTTGGATTTGTAGCCGGAGGAGAAGTGCGGGTGATTTCTCAGTTAAATGGAAATCTGATCGTAAGCATCAAAGATTCCAGAGTCGCGATCAGCAAAGAGATGGCAAACAAGATCATGGTCTAAAGGAGGAAGAGGGAAAATGAAGACATTGCGAAATATTGCCGTGGGTGAGACTGCAAAAGTGAAACGACTTCATGGCGAGGGGGCCTTAAAAGCGCCGTATCATGGATATGGGAATTACAAAAGGCAGCCAGGTTTATGTACGCAAGGTGGCTCCACTTGGTGATCCGGTCGAGATCACGATCCGCGGATATGAATTGTCTTTGCGAAAAGACGATGCGGACTGTATTGAGATGGAGTAAAGAAAGGAAAGGGAGAGAGTGATGGCGATTAAAATTGCTTTGGCAGGAAATCCAAACTGCGGAAAAACGACGATGTTCAATGCTCTGACAGGTGCCAATCAGTATGTTGGAAACTGGCCGGGAGTTACGGTGGAAAAGAAAGAAGGAAAATGTAAGGAAAATAAGGATGTAATTGTAACAGACCTTCCGGGAATTTACTCTTTGTCTCCATATACACTGGAGGAAGTGGTAAGCCGTGACTATTTATTAAAAGAAAAGCCGGAAGCGATCATCAATCTGGTGGATGCCACAAACATTGAACGAAATCTGTATCTGACAACACAGCTTTTAGAGCTTGGAATTCCGGTTGTAATTGCGCTGAATATGGCGGATCTGCTGGAAAAAGAATAAAAATCAGCATCGATACAAAAAGCGTTTGGAAAAAAGAACTGGGATGTAAAGTAGTCAAAAACTTCAGCCTTAAAAGGGGAACCGGAATTCGCGAAGTAGTGAAAGAAGGCTGTCACAGCAGCGAAAAAAGAAAGACAATTGTTTCAGGAGTAAATAAAAGGATTT
>ENA-OPZD01000173-OPZD01000173.1-human-gut-metagenome-genome-assembly--contig:-NODE-173-length-20524-cov-3.478355_pt1 | contig 20524 bp, 22 predicted proteins | sample MGYA00242479_ERZ504495 | MGnify/ENA primary metagenome ERZ504495 (study PRJEB26092, sample SAMD00036286) | human gut metagenome | host: Homo sapiens | study: EMG produced TPA metagenomics assembly of... | reverse complement strand
CTTCCCGATCCTGTGCAAGCGCATCCACACGTCTCAGTTCCGCATAGTCACCATCAATCTTCTCAACTACATAAATACATGTCAACATATTTTTGCCTCCTTTTTAGTCTTATCATCCTGTCTTTTGTATAAGTTATTTTAATTATACTATTTTTTTAAGGAAAAGTAAATTTTTCTGTATTGATTATTGGCAAGATTTATAATAATATATACTTATATAATATCGTTATACATTACAATTCAAAGGAGCCCAGCAATGAACGAAGTAGATTTTTCAAAAGTCGGATTAAAAATGAAACAATTAAGAAGTGAACGCGGTATCACTCAGGAACAGGTAGCAAAAGATCTGAACTGTACTGTTCCTTTCGTCAGCAATGTCGAGAACAATCGTGCTAAGCTTAACTTAAGAGTTCTTCTTTATTACTCAAAGCTTTGTAACGTATCCGTGGACACGATTCTGGATGCGGGAAGAGATCTTCCTCCTCTGGATGAAAAAGAGCGCCAGTTAAATGACGAAGTGCTCAATGTATTCCGTGGTTTTTCAGTTGCGGAAAAGAAAAGATCATCAAGATGTTACGCATCTGGCAGGAGAAATAATCTCCTGCTTTTTATTTCCTGCATAGCAATAATACATCTTCATGATCTTTCTTCTATATATAATATTTTTCATTGCATGATACTTTATATTCTCATCACTAGTATCAATAATCTTCAAGTACAACTTTTCCTTGTTTCTTACTTTCTTTCACATTAATAATCCTCTGATTCTGGCTTCCCCGGAACACCAGTGTCACATCCTTTAATGCTTCCTTAAACTCCCCGTCTACCAGCACATCGATATAAGACAGCATTTCGTCAGTCACATTCGTATGCACACAGCCTCCCGGGATCATATCGCGATCAAAAAGATACCCACTGTAACACCAGATATCTTTCTTTGGATATGTTTCTCTTACTTTCTTTAAAAGCTTTACCAGTTCCACCTGATTCTCCGGCTCGAACGGTTCCCCTCCGAGCAAAGTGAATCCTTGAATGAAGTTAGAATCCAGCGAATTCAATATTTCCGCTTCCGTCTCTTCTGTGTATGGCTGTCCATAGTTGAAATTCCAGGTCTCCTCATTAAAACATCCCTTGCAGTGATGCCGGCAGCCGGATACAAACAGGCTGACTCTGACGCCCGGTCCGTCTGCGATGTCGCATTCTTTTATATTTCCGTAATTCATGATTTGTAAAGTCTCCTTTTATTCCTCTCTGGAATGTATTACCTCAATAATCGGATATTCTACATTCTCTTCCATTCTCACGTATTGATAATTTTCACCTATCGCCCACATGAATTCGTCATTTTCCAGTGTTTTCCATGCTTCCTGCTGCTCCGGATAATGGAAGGCAAACTCCAGTTTCAGCATTTTCAGCTCATCTCTCAGCCTGTACACATCTATGAAGCCCTCTCTTGGAGTATATGAGAAATAGGTAGTCGTGTACACGGGATTTTCTTCCCTGTCATCCCATCCTACAAGTACATTACTGATTTGATTATCTTCTTCAATAACCTCCATTAGTTTATACTTGCGATGCCCACACTCTTTTTCCTCCATGAAATTAATCACAAATCTTATCCCATAAAAACTGGTCCGGATTCCATTCGGTGGATTTTTCGTCGTTTCATATATGATTTCTGTATGTAGTTGTTTTTCCTGCTGTATTTTGCGGATTTTTTCTTCTTTTTCTCGTTCTTTTTCTCTTTTCAGTTCTTCTAAGATACGGTTCAATGCAGTAATAACAAATCCGGTATAGGTATAAACATATATTTTTTCTACTCTTCCACCTTTAAATACCAGTTCTACCTCTGATTTATCTCTCGGGCTCGGTCTGGCACTATCCAGTTCTTCATATTTTATCGGCATGGCTATCGGTCCCTGTTTCCTATTCTTGTTAAACATAGATCCATAGATTCCTTCTGTACTGAAAAGAATCCCCTTCTTACCGCTTCCAAGTATGGTATTATCACATATAGCTGCAACTTCTATCATCTTACATCCCGGTGCATAACTTGCAAATGCTGCCCATAATGTCCCTTCTTTAGCATCCTTTCCAAGAATCACTGCAAGTGGCACCGCATTATAAAAATAGTCTTTTTTTTTAATTCCTTATCGGTTATGCTGGTCACGATATCACCAATCATTTTTTCTTATCCATTCTTATATTTCCCCTTGCGTCATTTGCTATTTATTAATTATATACTATTTTGATTCATGTTTAAACACGAAGAATAGACAAATTAGAAAAGGAGCATATCTTTCGACATACTCCTGCTATAATCTTTATCAACATCACAAGTTATGGACTTTGGACATATCTTCATTTATGTTACAGATGCAATACTCTGTCCTTGATTTCCTGCGTACGTCCCTGATTCCAGAACTGTGTTCCGATATATCCACAGGTTCTTCTTGCCACGAATAACTTATCCTGATTCTGGTTACCGCAATTCGGGCATTCCCAGATCAGCTTTCCTGCTTCATCTTCCTTGATCTGGATCTCTCCGTCATAACCACAGCATTCACAGTAATCACTCTTTGTATTCAGCTCTGCATACATAATATTATTGTAAATATACTGCATAACCGAAAGTACCGCCGGAATATTATTCTGCATATTCGGTACTTCGATGTAACTGATCGCTCCTCCCGGTGAAAGCTTCTGGAAATCTGCTTCGAATTTTAGTTTCTTGAATGCATCGATCGGCTCTGATACATGTACATGATAACTGTTCGTAATATAATTCTTATCGGTTACACCTTTGATGATTCCGAATCGTTTCTGCAGACATTTTGCGAACTTGTATGTGGTAGATTCCATCGGTGTTCCATATACCGAATAGCTGATATTTTCAGCTGCCCTCCATTCTGCACATTTATCATTTAATTTCTGCATTACCTGCATGGCAAATGGTCTTGCGTCCGGGTCTGTATGTGATTTGCCAAGCATACGTACACACATCTCATAGAGGCCTGCGTAACCAAGAGAAATGGTTGAATAGCCGTCAAACAACAATTTATCGATCGTCTCGCCTTTTTTCAGTCTTGCAAGTGCACCATTCTGCCACAGGATCGGTGCGACATCGGAAATCGTTCCGAGAAGACGCTCATGTCTGCATCTCAGTGCTTTGTGGCACAGTTCCAGTCTGTCTTCCAGGATAGCCCAGAATTTATCCATATTTCCCTCTGAAGAACATGCCACATCTACCAGATTGATCGTTACAACCCCCTGATTGAAACGTCCGTAGAACTTATGAGTTCCATCCGGATTTCTCTGACTGTCTTCTACCGTCAAGAACGAACGGCATCCCATACAAGGATATACTTCTCCGTTCTTCATCTCTTTCATAATCTTGGCAGAGATGTAATCCGGCACCATACGTTTTGCTGTACATTTTGCTGCCAGTTCTGTCAGATGCCAGTATTTGGAATCTTCTGTAATATTATCTTCATCTAATACATAGATCAGTTTTGGGAATGCCGGTGTGATCCATACACCTTTTTCATTCTTTACACCCTGCATTCTCTGGATCATCACTTCTTCGATGATCATAGCCAGGTCATCACGGGTTCTTCCTTCTTCTACCTCATCCAGATACATGAACATCGTCACAAATGGTGCCTGACCGTTACATGTCATTAATGTGATAAGCTGATACTGAATTGTCTGGATACCGCTCTTTACTTCTTCTCTCAAACGGCGTTCTGTTACTTTATTAATAATTGTCTCGTCTAAGCTCTCTCCACACTCTTCACGCTCTGCGATTACATTTCTGCGGATCTTCTTACGGCTGATATCGACAAACGGTGCCAGATGTGCCAGTGTAAATGACTGTCCGCCGTACTGGTTACTTGCTACCTGTGCAACGATCTGTGTCGTTACATTACATGCTGTAAAGAAGCTGTGCGGCTTCTCGATCATCGTCTCACTAATGACAGTTCCATTCTGAAGCATATCCTGAAGATTGATCAGGTCACAGTTATGCTCTTTCTGTGCGAAATAGTCGGAATCATGGAAATGAATGATTCCCGCTTCATGCGCACGTACAACCTCTTCCGGAAGAAGGACACGTCTTGACAAGTCCTTACTTACTTCTCCGGCCATATAATCACGCTGTGTAGAGTTGATCACAGGATTCTTGTTAGAGTTCTCCTGATTCACCTCTTCATTCATATGCTCCAGAAGTGCAAGAATTCCGTTATCTGTTGTATTCGTCTTTCTCATCAGTTCTCTTTTATAACGATAGCGCACATATTTCTGTGCGACTTCATAGCCGCGCAGTTCCATAATTCCGGTCTCTACCATATCCTGTATATCTTCTACATTGACAGCATGAGTGGATTCCTCAATTTTCTTTGCAACGTTGTCCGCCACTGCCATAATCTGATATTCATTCATCCGATGCAGTTTATCGACGTCCTTGTTTGCACCTTTGATCGCATTAATGATCTTCTCCAGGTCGAAGGCTACCTCTTCGCCGTTTCTCTTAATTACGTTCGTCTTTATTTCTGCGTTCATGTTTATCCCTCTCTTGTTTTTATTGCCGATGTAGTATGTGCTCACCCTCAAATACTACTAAATAATTGTTTTTTAACATCTTTTCTGCACAAGATGTTGTGCAAGTAATATGATACTCTATAACAGACAAAAAGGAAAGAGGTAATTTTGTCAAAATAAATGTTTGGAATACAGTCTAAATTTTGGTGATATTTTTTACGAAATTTGTTGCATTTTGATTTTACAGTGGGTAAAGTGTGGCGATAAATTAAGAATACTTAATATTCTTTATATGACATTTAAAAATTGCTGGTATAGATATATAACTCTGTCCCAGCAATTTCTTCTTATAATTGATCAACTGATATTTTTCCGTTTTAATCTGGAAATTTCTTATTGAATTGATATTAAATTATCAACTTTTCTCATTTTCGTAACATTTGTTACAAACTTTCTTCTACAAAAGCGCTATACTACAATCACAACATAAGTTGTGCAGCAACAATCAACAATCAATTAAATTCTAATAAAAGGAGATTTTAACTATGAAAAAATATGTATGTGAACCATGTGGCTATGAATATGATCCGGCTGTAGGAGACCCGGATAACGGAATCGCACCGGGCACGGCCTTTGAAGATCTTCCGGATGACTGGGTATGTCCAATCTGCGGATTAGGAAAAGAAGTATTTGTTGCAGAAGATTAATTACTCTTCCGACTGCAGTCTTTCATAATCCGTGATCTCGATTACCTTACGACCCACAAGACGGATGAGACCTTCATCCTGCAAAGTAAGCAGCATGCGGGACAGAGATGGTCTTGTAGTATTCAGATATACTGCCAGATCTTCCCTGTTCATATGCAAACGGACCCGATAGTCCGGATCACAGTTTTCCAACAGGTACGCCACTACACGCTGACGTAAGTTTCCACTGGTAAGAACCTCTATCTGACGGTTACATTTCTCTGCTTTTTCCGCAAAAAGCTGAAGCATATTGAAGGCAACCTTACTGTGATGTACACAGTTTCTTTCGCATCTTCCGCCAAAGAAATTCTGTGAAACCTCCAGAACCGACACTTCATTTTTTGCTTTTGCATAACCGGAGTAAGCAGACTGGCGCAGAAACATTTCTACTTCGCCAAACTCCTCACCCACCGTAACGTAACTGCTCCGGGTAATCTTACCATTCAGGTTGATACTGCCAAGCTCAACCATTCCTTCCAATATGAAATATAATTTTAACGGCACATCACCCTGACGGAAAATATAGGTATCTTTCGGATATTTCTTTACTACAGCCTGTGAACAGACAAGACTTTTTTCCAGTTCTTCTTCTGTCAGGTTCTGAAATATCTGTAACTGTTGTAACTTCATAATCCAATCCTTTTCTCTGCTGATAAACATTTTCTACGATTCATTATAGACTATGCGGGACTGGGATTCAATGCGTATCAAAGACAGGAGGTTTCTCTATGAATATTACATTTGACGATAACTTAATTACAGGCAACAAAACCATCGATTCCCAGCATCAGGAACTGATCGACCGCATCCGGCAGTTCGTCGCAGCATGCGAATCCGGTGACAGTAAGATCAAAGCGATCAAAATGTTAGATTACCTTGATGAATATACGAATTTTCATTTTCAGGAAGAAGAGGAACTTCAGAAAAAGGTATCTTACCCGGAACTTGCCGCACATCATGCCAAACATGAAGAATTCAAGAAATCCATTCAGGAATTATATGATTATCTTAATGAAAACGAAGGGCCTGATGATCAGTTTATCGAACAGGTAAAGCGCAATGTTGTAGACTGGCTGTTCCAGCATATCAAGACTTTTGACCGGTCTGTAGCGGAGTATATTCATTTACATGATAATTCTGAAAGATTATAGATAATACGGACATTTTTCACCATTCATGTTACACTATATTTCAGATAACATTTTGCCGGGACTAACAATATTAAGTTTTGAAAGGATCTGAATATATGGTACATCTAAACAATAACGCTATTGCCTATATGAATAAACGCGAATTCCGCAACATCATACTTTCCATCGAAACAATCACCAGTTGATGTGCCCCTCCGCGTCTGGAGATATCGGTAGGATTTACCGATAAAGAAAAAGAGGATATGCTCGCACAGGGGTATGTCTGCGAGACCAGTCCTCTTGGAAATGTCTATTATCTGCCTGATGGGGTTACTGTAAACGGGGATATCAGCATCAATTATATGGAATATCCCTGGATTACATGCTTTGAGGTAAGCGGTCTGGCTGTTTCACGTTCCTGAGACAGCCAGGCTATGTATTACTCTTTTGCTTCCTCCATTTTTGTATTCTTGTTCTGATTGTTTTATCTGTTCATCCAACTGTCTTATCTGCCTATCGCTTTCTTTTATCTGTTCATCCAACTGTCCTATCTGCCTATCGCTTTCTTTTATCTGTTCATCCAGTTGTCTTATTTGCTTATCACTTTCTTTTATTTGTTTATTCCGTTGTCTTATCTGTTCCTCCAGTTGTCTTGACTGCTCATCTTTCTGTTTTATCTGCTCATCTAGTTGTTTTATCTGCTCATCTTTCTCTTCTATCTGCCTCCGCATATCTTCAATCATGAATTCTACTGTATTTCGATCTAATTCTAACAATTCTTCCGAAAACATCTACATCACCTCTTTCAACTGACTAGTTATTTTTATAAGTATCTAAAACAATTCTTTTGACATTTTTCATGCTATTTTTATCCAATAGCTGCTGTAATCGTTGTATTTCTTTCCTCATTTCTAACATCTCCTCATCCTTCTGACTCAACTGCTCTCTCTGGCAGTCTATCTCCTTCTGCATATCATCAATCATCAGCTTTACTGTATTCCTGTCTAACTCCAGCAATTCTTTCGAAAACATCTGCATCACCTCTTCGATATTCCGGCAGACATCATAAGCCTGTTCATACATTTCTTTAAAATCCGGATATTTCTCTATAATATCTATAATCGTCTCCGAATCATCCATGCAGAAAAATGCAAGCCATGCTTCCAGCCGGTTTTCTATTTTTACACTTCTATTTTCATTTTGCTGATTCTTTTTGAATATGTCAAGAGGTATGAACAGATATTCTTGTAATAAATTTATATTTACTCCTGTATCAGATTTTTGCATAAAACGATGGATATAATTATTGGAAATTTCTGGAATTCTGTTGGACTTTTTCAAATAACACGATCGTATACACCTGCTTGATATCTCTGTAAGAGAATCGTTTTCCTTTGATTCCTCTCACTCTCTTATACTGCCGAAGCAACAGATCTGCTGAGTAACAGGCACTTCTTTCTCCCGGAAAATAGTATCCGATTTTCTGAATTTCCAGATTCGCAATACTTCCATCTTCCAGTTGCACTACCATATCTGTAATAAGAAGCGTAGATTCATCCGCTAATCTTGTCCCGTCATTTGGTAATACATCTACGATTCTCACTCTTTGTCCAAGCAGCAGTGTGAGTAATTCATTTACCCTCTCCGGTGTATTCTCCGGATTCAGAATTTCTTTTATCATGAAATCATACATGATTTTTATGCCTTTCACCCCGGTACAAAATCTAAAAATTCATTTTGATTTTCCTCTGTCCACTCATAAAATAAAATTTTTTTAATCTGCTTTTACTTTCAATCTCATTCAACACCTCCTCCCTTGTCCGAATCATCGGGAAATACTGTTGAAGTTTGTTTGTCATAGGCACGTCCTCCTGAATAGATTATAAAATTTTCGTGTTCTCTCAAGTCGGAAATATGTTTCAGACATTTTTAGGTGTGAAACGGTCGAAACTTGATGCCTTTTGGCCTAGAAATACTTAAGAGTTTGTAGAAGTCACTCTTTGAAGTGCATTCAGAATAGCATATTGTTCATATGATTACAAGATTAATTTTCGTAAAAAAGCGGCAGAATTATCTTCCGCCGCATAGCCCATATCACCATCTATATATTATCTCATCTTAAAACTTCTCCATCTCCCCAATGATCGTTCTGTAAAATTCTTCTTCCGTGCCCTCTTTTCTCACATCATTCATCACATATCCGTCTTTCAGAAATATCACTCTCTTACACCGGCTTGCCATCTGTGGATCATGCGTTACCATCAGAAGGGTCTTCCCTAACTCCTCATTGATTTTCCGGAATTCCTCCGCAACAACTTTTCCGGATTTTGAGTCGAGGTTTCCCGTCGGCTCATCTGCAAATATGATACTCGGATCATTGATCAGCGCCCTGCAGATTGCCACTCTCTGCCGCTCACCGCCGGACAGTTCATAAGGATTCTTTTCCTGAAGATGTTCAATCCCAAACTGCTTTTCCAATGTTTCCGCTTTCTCTTCACATTCTTTCTGTTCCTTTTTATCCAGCAATACCGGAAGCATGATATTTTCTTTTACCGAAAGACTGTCCATCAGATTAAAATCCTGGAATACAAATCCGATCTTTCTACGTCTGATATCCGTAAGTTCTTCTTTCCACAGCTCATTCGTATTCGCACCGTCAAAGATCACATCTCCGTCCGTCTGCTGATCCATAAATCCCAGGATCTTCAGAAGTGTTGTCTTTCCACAGCCGGATTTTCCCATAATTCCGACGTATTCTCCCTGTTCTACATCAAAGTTAATGCCTTTCAGTACCGAAATCGCATCCGCATCATCAATCTCCCCACCGGCTTTTGGAAATTTCTTGATCAGGTTATTTACCTTTAATATTTCTTTCATGCTTTCCTTCTACCTTTCTTATTGTATACTGCTCAATCACCTTTACACCGATGCCCTGCACTACAAGATATATAACTGCAAAGATCAACAGATATCGCAGATAATGTACACAGTCAGCCTTCGTATATTCCCGCATGTTCCATATCTCCCCGGTTAACACCGGCACCATAACAACCGCAACTGCTGCCGGGATCCAGAAAAAGATTCCCGTCTCTGTCCGGATCAGCTTTTCTCTTTCTTTCGAGCTCATTCCAATACAGGTTAAGAAATGATTCCGCTTCTTCTTGTCCGTCATCTCAGATTCATATTTCAAGTAAATGACCAGAACGCTTCCCAGCAGAAATGCTCCCATGATAAATATATCTACTACCGTTGTCATAAAGCGTTCGCTTTCAATCTGTTCCATCGTTGTACGTTTGGAATAGCAGGATAATACATCCTTGTCAAATCTTTCATCCTCTTTATGTACCTTCCGAAAAGCCTGGAGCTCTTTTTCTATCTTCTGATAATCTACATTTTTCACATTCAAAAGGACAAGCTTTGTCGGCCAGTGATGGATCGTCACTCCTTCTTCTGCTTCACCCTCCTCAACCGGATCTCCGGTGATCCAATTATATTTCTTCCAGTCGTCCTGAACCTTTTCAAAATATTCATCCGAAAATACAACCAGATTCTCCTCACTTCCCTGCCGAAATGCACCTGTCAGGATATCCGTCTTTTCACCCTTTACGGTTCGTGTTGGATAGATCTTTTCCCGATCAAGAAATCCATAAGATTCTATCGGCTGTCCGATGTGCAGGTACGGCTCTTTTCTCGAATTCAGGTAATCCAGTGGATGTGCCTTCGTACTCTTATCCTGTTGATAAATAATATAGATTTCCTTTCCGTCAGCAGATAGATTCATTTTTTCACTTTTCTTTCCAAGTGCCTTATTCAGTTCTTTATACGTCGTCTCCGATATGCCTATATGCTGTCCCTGCGGCATGATCACTGCTCTGGCATCATCCAGCTTTTCCGAATTATCCACATTCGTCACGCGTACCATCGGATACTCCTGGAATTTCACGTCATATTTTTTCCTGCAGCTGTTTCCAGAATGTCTCATCCGCTTCCGTTGCCATACATACAAAATCATACGGGAACAGTCCTTCCGGCTTTTGCGCGATCTTCGCTGAGATCATATCTTTTCCAAATAAGAACAATATCAGTACCGGTATAAGACTGATCACGTACACATAACGGAATGTACTCTTGAAACGGTAATAAAACGAATTATATGGGATCAACTTTGCATAATAACTCTTTTATGCTTCCGCACTTTCAGGAACAATCCAAATCCAAACTTTTCCGCCAGATAAATGCCCAGGAAGATAAATAAAAGTATCCGTAACCCTTCGGCATTCTTCCGCATTCCGAAATTCACTATTCCAAATACCACAATGACCAGGCCAATTGTAAGCCACAGACCGATCCGTTTTTCCGGCATCTTCTCCTTTTCCACATCGCCCAGCTGCATTTTTTTAGTTCCCTGTACAGGAAGAAATCCCGCAGGATCATCAGTCCAATCCCGGATATTCCGATCATGATAAGACTTGCGATCAAATATGTGAATCCTGTAATCTTCGCCGGCTGTGCTCCCACTCCGGATCTTGCCATGAAAATTCTGCGGATGATACACAGGATCACACTTCCGATGCAGGCTCCCCCGATCAGCATTCCCAGAATTCCAGCCACAATCTCTGCTCCAAGCACTTCATAAAGTGTAGACTTCCGCATTCCCAGAGTAGAAAATATACTGTAATTTCTCATCCGTTTTCTGAAATATGACAACAGATTCGTGATCATCAGCATCAGCGATGCGATCAGACTCACGATCAGGAATTCCAGCAGAATTGCCGTGATTCCATGCCCCGTCAGTATATTTCCTTCTTTATTAAATGGTGCCAGCATCTGTGCCATTCCGACTCCGGAAAATATCAACGTCGCCGGAAGCAGGTTCATACTTACGTAAACAATAAAATCTCTTTTTGAACTTTTAAAATTCTTCCACAGGGCCGTATAGAATCCTTTCGGATACTTCCCCGAAAATTCCAGATGCTTTTTCTTTTCTTCTTTGTAATTTTTCTCTCTGGCTTTAACTTCTTCCTGTATCTTTTTCTCTTCCTGCCACGAATCAATCAGCTTCGCACCGATCAAATTGATCACCAGAAGCACTACCAGTAAAAATGGATACACCTGTGACAGCGGATCTGAAAATACTGCCACATCTGCCCCAAGAAATGATATCATACATCCTGCGATCAGTGACATGATATCCAGAAGCAGTTTATGGTGATTGCCTAAAGCCAGTATCAGATTCACAATTCCTATCACCTGGATTACCAGTACCATTACCAGTTCACAGATGAACAGCATCAGTATCTGAACCATCATCTGTTCATCTGCACCGTCCAGTACTCCCAAAGGCTTCAGACTTTTCTTTATGTAACTCATCCCATCGCCCGAAGCAGCCAATTTTATCAGATATCCCGGTACATTGCATTTCCATGTCCCCATGTTCATCCACGGAAATAATAGCACTGCCTGGATGATCACCTGCATGATCAGCGTGAATATCTTCATTCGCTTTTCCGTCTTATTCATAACTTTTGCCTCTCATTTTTCATACACGCTTATTATCCGAGATCTAACGTCTCTCTTCATATACGCTTACTATCCAAGATCTAACGTCTCTCTCTTTATACCTGCGCCACCACCGGCTTAAATCCCTCCATTCCGACAACCATCACCGGTGCTCCTGCCGGGATCTCCGTTCCTTTCTCAGATCCCTGTACTCTTACTTTCATATGATGTCCACACAGATATCCTTTTCCCTTCCAGTTGATTTTGGTATCTACCGTTCCAATCTCCCATAAAAGTCTGGTCTCTCTTCTGCTCTGCAAAAAGATTCATAAATCCTCTCAGTACCATATTCAGCAGACATGCTATCAATACACAGCAGAGGATTCCTGCATATCCCTTCACCGGGAAACTCGGAACAAAACATAATGCCGAGATAAAAAGTACCAGCCCGCTGTTTGCAACGTAACATCCCTGCCCCCAGTCTCTTCCGACTGCATAGAATAAAGCTTTGCCCGTGTATTTCTCCCAGAAGCTCAATCCGATTCCATAGACAGCTAATCCGATTCCGATATTCCGGTGTATAACTGCCGGGATTTTATTCAGGCCAAGCGCATCATTCCACAACCATAAAAATGCGTTCGGATCTCTTGCGATAAGATAAGAAATGCACACACATACAATTGGTACACATCCCAGTGCCAGCATCCACAGAAACATATTGGAATCAAACACTTTATGATAGATCTTATCCATTGCTTCACCTGCTTCCTGCGGATCGCCCATCTGGCGGACTGCTTCTTCCTCTGCTTCAACTTCCGTCATCCCTGATTCCATTAATGCGGCTTTACAGTCTTCTATATGCGCTTCATATTCATTTACAATCTCTTTTCTTACAGACGAATCGGTAATCTTCTTCCCAAGTTCTTTCAGATATTCTCTTTCCTTCATATCTAACACCCTCCTTTTCTGCCACCTTCACTGCCTTACCTGTGCTATACGGAATACTGGATCATGCTCGTAACTGCATTGGCATAAGCATTCCATTCTTCGATCATTTTCTCCAGATATTTCTTCCCGTTAGGTGTGATCCGGTAATACTTTCTGAGTTTCCCGTTCGCCTCCTGGTTATAACTTTCCAAATATCCGGACTGTACCATGCTGTGAAGCAGCGGATACAATGTTCCTACCTTTAATTCGAATACATTGTCCGATCTCTTTGAGAGTTGTATCGATCATTTCATATCCGTACATATCCTTTTCTGAGATCAATTTGAGAATTAACATTGCGGTATTTCCTGAGACCATATTTTTGTTTACTTTCATAGTGATTGCTCCTTTCTTATATTTGCTTTCATTATATATCGGCTTTCGATAGTTGAGTGTAAAAAATTTGCTTTCTTCTTGTTTTTAGTATATATCGCAGTTCGATATATGTCAATATGCAAAACATAAAAAGAACCAGAAATGCACGCCTGCATTCCCAGTTCTCTTAACTTCTTCTCTCCTACAGCAGCTCCGCAAACAATCGCAGGAACAACTGTCCCAGCCGCAGAGTCGCGCTCCGGCCGGACTTATACTTCTCCGTCACTTCTCTGCACTGTTCCAATGTCTGCTCCATATCCCGCCGGATATCCAGCACCGCATCACAATCTGCCATAAAACACCCATTTTCAAAATGATGATAAAGGCTCCGGTAATCCAGATTGATCGTGCCGCAAGTCGCCATGCAATCATCTGCCACGCTCATCTTCGCATGACAGAACCCCGGTGTCCACTCATAGATCCTTACACCATCCTGTACCAGATTGTGATAGAACGATCTGGTAATACTGTAGATCAGCTTCTTATCCGGGATTCCCGGTGTGATGATCCGCACATCCACGCCACGCCTGGCCGCCAGCGAAAGTGCATGTGTCATCTCATCCGTGATGATCAGATAAGGAGTCATGAACCAGCAGTATCTATCCGCTTTGTTGACGATACTGATATAGACATCCTCTCCAACCTGGATTCCGTCTAACGGGCAGTCCGCATACGGCTGGATATATCCCGTCTGCTTTGCCTGATACGGATGCTGTACCAGATATTTTTTCTGTGCCTCTATATCCAGAACATCCACATCGGCCGGAGTCTTCCCGGATGCTTCCCACATTTCCAAAAATGCTGCCGTAAGCGAAGCCACCGCATCTCCTTCCAGCCGGATTCCCGTATCCTTCCATTCCCCGTATGGATGTGTATAGTTAAAATACTCATTTGCCAGGTTATAACCGCCTGTGTACCCAACCTTTCCGTCAATCACCGTAATCTTTCTGTGGTCACGGTTATTCAGGAACATATTAAGTCCCGGAAGCAGCGGATTGAATACCCGGCAGGCAATTCCTTTCGCTTCCAGTTTTCTCGCAAAGCTCAGATTTACGAATCCGATCGAGCCCATGTCATCATAGAACACCCGGACCTCTACTCCTGCTTTCACCCGTTCTTCCAGCACCGTCTGTATCCTGCTCCATGCATATTCATCCTCAATTGCATGATACTCCATGAAAATGAATTGCTCCGCCTTTGCAAGATCCACAAGCTGCGCCTCCAGTCCTTTGACCGCTTCATCAAAATATGTCACATCCGTATTCTGATACACCGGATAACACGCATTTCTTTCTATATAATTAGAAACATTTCCCGCCTTCGGATCTGACACATTCAGACGTTCCAGCACTTCCTTATTTTCCGGCAAAAGTGGCAGAAGCTTCTCATCAATCCTTTTTGTAACGCATCCGCATCTTCCGGGTTCCACCGTTCATACCGATCATAAAATAAAGTGCTACTCCAAGGATCGGAAATGTCAGGATCAGGATGATCCACGGTGTCTTCATCGAGGAAGTCTCATTTCTTCCATATATTTTCAGAACCAGTATGACGGCAAATATTCTGGTCAGATTGTCTATGAATACCGCGTATTCATTCAGTCCCTTAAATATCCCAATCAGGAACACTACTTCCAGTAATATCGAAAGCACTGTGAACGCCAGCCGCTTCACACCATTCTGTGTCTTTTTCTTTCCTTCCAGTGTATGACTGCTCATCTTCTCACTCTTTTCTTCTATCGTAAATTATGATTATACTAACACGAACGTGTTTCCGTCTCAAGCTTTATCCGGTATTTTGTAAAATTCGGAAAAGATTTTGCCAAGATGATCATCGTTCAGGCCGAATAGTTATTTATGAGGAGATTTACATGAAAAAGAAAAAAAGCATATTACATCTTTGCGAAGCCACCTTTTTGCTTCTTCTGCTGATACTTATATCCACACTATACCTTTTAAAATACTTACAGGCTCCCGGAGGCTCCTATTCCCCTATGCTTCACCTGATTCAGCTGACTCTGCTGCTTGTGGTACTGACACTTGCCCTGACATTGATCCAGCGTGAACTACTTTCCAGATTACTGGTCAATGCTTTCCGGGATATTACAGGAATTCATAATAAAACATCTCTTGAAAATAAAATCGCTGAGCTCGGAGAACTTCCAAGCACCTGGAGCAGATGCAGCACCGGCTGGCAAATCTGGTTCATGATTATAATAATCAGGCCACACTCCCGCTTAGCTATGCAACCGGCAGCCATACCATTGCCGTTATTTCTACCGATGTAGAAAATTTTCATTACATCAATGACAAATATGGTTATCCTCTCGGAAATGAAATTCTGAATATTGTATACGATGAACTTGCAGCCAGTTCGCTTACTTTATTTACCACCCGCATCTTTTCTGACGTCTTTATCAGTATTGCCGATATGGAACGCTTATCTAACGATGCATTGTTGACACAAATTCAATTATTAGACAAACGCATCCGGCACTTGAGCATCAGGAATTTGAAATCTATTTCCAGCCGAAGGTTACACCGTGCACCGGAGCCATCTCCAGTGCCGAAGTTCTTGTCCGCTGGATACGAAACGGACAGATGCTCTGGTCCCCTGCCATTTACATTCCACTGTTTGAACAGAATGGATTCGTTATCTCTCTTGATTATTACGTTTACGGGAAAACATTCCAATGGCTTCAGAAATATTCCGATACGCTTCCGGAACATTTCCAGATCTCACTGAATGTCTCTCCGCTTCATTTTGAACAGCCACAGATCTTCATCGATAAGATTCAGGAACTACTTCGTACCTATCAGGTGGATCCGACTCATCTTACATTTGAGATCACAGAGTCCACTTATGTAAATAATACTGACGCAGTCAATCAGGTCATCCGTAGTTTTAAGCAATACAACATCCGGATTTCCATGGATGATTTCGGTTCCGGCTATTCGTCACTGAATACATTAAAAGATCTGTTATTTGATGAAGTCAAGCTTGACCGCAAGTTCCTCGGTGACACCTTAACGGAAAATGCCCGAATCGTTCTTCAGGAAGTCTTCCATATGTTAAAACGCATGGGAAAATCCATTGTGTGCGAAGGTGTGGAAACACAGGAAATTGCTGATTTCCTGCAAAATGAAGGCTGTAATGAGATTCAGGGATTCCTTTATTACAGACCGATGTGCCAGGAGGATTTTGAAAAATTAATCTTAAAGTAATCATAAGGACAGTGCCCGAAAAGCCGGACCTGTCCTTATTACTTAAAAAGTATTTCAAAGTTCCCTTAGATTTTCAACAATACTCTGCCTCTTGCCTGCATGGTAAAGCACAGCAGGAATCAGCCATCCCAGCAGAAGAAATACCGGTATAATCACGATTACAGGCATGATGGTAAAATGGTAGCTGACAAACCAGAACATATCGCTCATCACATTGCCAAGCATAGGACTGATCGCCACAGAAAGTATAAGGGACGCTATGATGGAGCCCACCGCATAAAATAACCCCTCGTAAACAAGCATATTTTTTAGCTGCCTGTTGGTCATGCCCACAGATTGTAATACGGCAAATTCTCTCTTTCTGGACAAAATTCCTGTCATAATTGCATTGAAAAAGTTAAGTATGCCCACAAGCCCGATTATGGCACAGAGGGCACCACCACAGATTAAAAACATATTTTTAAACCGGGTAAATTCACGTCTGACAGATGCCTTGCTCTCATACATGAGAGTAGATGTATCTCCTGCTGTGAGCTTTTGCAGATACTGTTCAGCGCTTGCTTCTGTCTGAGAATCCGGTGTGTCAAACATATAAAACTTCGGAATGACATCTGTACCGCTGTCCTCCTTAAGCTTCTCTACCGGCAAAACCATGTTATAACCCAGACTTGTATAACGGAAGCTGATGGAATAAGGGACAGTCACAAGAGCACATACACTGTACTCCACCTCTTTTGCCTCTTCCTCATGGTACTCCAAATATTCCTCAGGCGTGGTCTGTTGGTCTGCCCGCTCGCCGGTTCGGCTGTCTATGTCATATCCAATCTGGTAGTTTACGGTATAAGTGTCTCCCAGCTCAGGATAGCTGTCGAGATTTACTATATTGCCGTAATCATCTGTGGATACAGCTACAGCGATTGCGTGGCTATCCGGGTCAAATAGTGGCTCCAGGGAGCCTTTTACTACAGTAAGCTTGTCAAAAAGTCCATCGTCAAAGCCCTCTATACTGGCGTCGACAAGTATGCTGTCACCTTTCTGCTCGTAGTGAGAGAGTTCCTTCTGCAGCTCTTTGCCGTTTAGATAGTTTTCTGCCAATTTACTATACTGGTCTGTCTCCATCCACATCATAGGGGATATGTCTGCCAGGTCATAGCCGCTTCCAAAGACAGTCTCATCTGTGTTTTCCTTTATCTCATCAATGGTATCTGCTCCTATATACTCATCTGCCGTATTATAGCGGAAATAGTCTGTACTGCTCACGATAAAGTCTGCACAGGTTGACCTGTCCACATATTTATCCATGTCAAAGCCATTGACAAGTGAAAAAAGCACATTCAAAAGTGTTACGGAAAGTGTCAGTGAGACTACAACCAGGATGGTTTTCTTCTTATTTCTGCCAAGATTGGCAAAAGCCATCTGATATACCTTAGCCCCACGGCTGTGGCGTTTTTTCTTTTTGCCGGTCATGCCTTCTGTATATTTTGCTGCCTCAACAGGCGATACCTTTGCAGCCATTTTGCCGGGCTTCCTGCAGGACAAAAAGACAGTGATAATGGCAAATACAGCAGAACCGATAAAAATAAGCGGCGAGCTGCTGATAGCAGCCTTTGTGCCTATAATACTTGTGGTCTCTAATGCAATAGGAGTTAAAACCGCACCAATGCCGTAGCCCAGAAGTAATCCTACCGGAATACCGATAATACACAAAAACAGAGCTTCCTGTGTGATTATGCGCCTTAATTGTCTTGGGGTGGTGCCGATTGTCTTTAGCAGGCCATAAAACCTGATGTCCCCTGTCACTGAAATCTGGAATATATTGTATATAATCAGATAGCCTGTAAATATAATAAGCAGGAAAAAGGCAATGATTGCAGCTACCAGTGAGAAATCTATGTCAGAGCTTACAGATGAGGCAGTAAGTCCCCAGTTCACACCGATTCTGGCACTGTTCTCCTGGTCTCTTGTATTCCAGTCATAACCTAAGTCTGTATCTATTTTTTCCATCTGCTCCCTGATATTAAGCTTGGAAGGAAGCATGACATTTAAGTCTATGTCAAGAGCTTCATCACCAGCGGCTATACACTTTTCGTTGATTTTATCTACATAGGCTTTTGATACGTTGATATAGTGAACAGGCATCAGATCATCATACTCCCAGTAGCCGACGAGGGTAAAGCTGTCGGTCTGTGGTATCCCGGTGTCTGTTCCATTACCAGCCTGATAAGTAATCGTCACATTTGTTCCCAGCTTCGGTTCTACCCCAAGGAGTCTTAAGGCTGTAGTGTCCATAGCTATTTCATTTTCTTTTTGAGGCTCCTTTCCCGTGGTTGGGGTGGCATAGCTCCACTTGGTACAGTTTTTATCCATGTAGCTTACTTCCGCCGCTACCTTGCCGAATACGTCAGAGGAGCTGAAGCCGCACACGATACGCTCACCAGATGCCTTGATTCCCTTGTGGGCGGCTATTTTATCAGCCTGTTCTCTTGATAAATCCTTAAAGCTGCCATCGCTATAGCCGCCTGCCTGTCTGAAATTGTAGGTCTCATAGCTTGAGTTTACAGACAGCATAATGGTAAATAATGATGTAAACATCAAAGTTGTGAGTGCTATAGCACAAATTGCAATAATATTTCTTTTTCTGGATGCCCACAGAGACTTGAAGCTAAGTCTGCGGATACATTTTCTGTTCTTTACTCTCATACTGCTCTCTCCTGAATATGTCCATCCTCAATTCTTATTATGCGATCCGCAAGCTGGGCGATTTCCTCGTTGTGGGTAATCATCACAATCGTCTGCGAGAACTTCTGGCTTGTCACCTTCAGAAGACCCAATACGTCCTGACTTGTACGTCCGTCTAAGTTTCCGGTGGGTTCATCCGCAAGAATTATGGCAGGCTCTGCCGCCAATGCTCTGGCTATGGCAACTCTCTGCTGTTGTCCTCCTGAGAGCTGATTTGGAAGAGCGTCAAGTCTCTGGTCGAGCCCCAGTGTCTCTGTTATTTTTTTTACAAATTCCTTATCAACTTTACCGCCATCCAGCTCGATTGGAAGCACGATATTTTCGTACACATTTAGTACAGGCACCAGATTATATGCCTGAAATACAAAGCCTATTTTTCTTCGTCTGAAAATGGTAAGTTCCTCATCCTTCAGGGAAAAGATATCTTTGCCATCCACGAATACTTTGCCGGAGCTTGGTCTGTCCAGACCACCCAGCATATGTAAGAGGTAGATTTGCCACTGCCGCTTGTGCCCACAATAGCCACAAACTCTCCTTTTTCTACATTGAGGCTCACGCCATCCAAGGCATGTACACAGGCCTCACCTGTTCCATAAGTTTTCTTCAAATCACATGCTTGTAAAATATCCATATATCCTCCATAAAAACTAAAAAACTGTATGCAGCAATTTTTCACTACATACAGATTATTACACAATATTCTTTCCAGATTCTTTCCGGAAATAATTAAATTATTACAGTTTTGAAAGATTTAAGCCGATCTTGGCAGAAAAACAGAAAAAGTACTGCCCTGTCCGTATACAGAAGACACCTTTATGTAGCCGCCCTCTCCGCTTATAATCTGCCGGCTTAGATACAGTCCTATTCCCACGCCTTCCATATTTTTGGTATCTTCTGAGCGGTAAAATCTTGAAAAAATCTTAGAAAGCTCCTCCTCTTTTATACCAATTCCGCTGTCCTTTATATCAATTCTTACAAACATTTCATATGCCGTGACAGACAGGCTTATACTGCCCTCATTTGTGTATTTTACAGCATTATCGAGGATATTGCAGATGGCTTCCAAAGTCCACTTGCTGTCAAAATAAGCTTTTTCATCCATGTCATGGAGTATAAGCTCAAGCCCCTTGGCCCTGGCTTGGACTCTGTCTCTTTTACAGCCAGTGTCAGCATCGGCTTAAGCGCTTCTGCCTGTGGGCGGAGCTGCAATATGCCGTTTCAAGTCTTGACAGCTTCACCAGAGAGTCGATTAAAACTGCAATTTTTCCGACTGGCATGAAGCTGA
>ENA-OPZD01000172-OPZD01000172.1-human-gut-metagenome-genome-assembly--contig:-NODE-172-length-20525-cov-7.358221_pt1 | contig 20525 bp, 20 predicted proteins | sample MGYA00242479_ERZ504495 | MGnify/ENA primary metagenome ERZ504495 (study PRJEB26092, sample SAMD00036286) | human gut metagenome | host: Homo sapiens | study: EMG produced TPA metagenomics assembly of... | reverse complement strand
TATATTAAAATTTAGAAATAATATTTATTTTGAGCTAATCGTATTTAAAGTAGCTTTTTCTTGCCAAATTAATATATGTATTATATATTATAAAGTATTAAAACTAGATAATTAACTTATAATTTGGTAAGAGAAGGGAAGTAGGATAAATGTTTGGAATGTCCATGGATATTGGGATTGACCTTGGAACAGCGAATGTCCTTATTTATATAAAAGGTAAAGGTATTGTTATGCGTGAGCCTTCCGTTGTGGCTATAGATAATGATACTAATCGTATTTTAGCTATTGGTGAAGACGCTCGTCGTATGATTGGACGTACTCCTGGAAATATTGTAGCTATAAGACCACTTAGAGATGGTGTTATCGCTAATTATGAAATTACTGAACAAATGATTAGATATTTTATAGGTAAAGTATCTGGACGCGTTTTATGTTTAGACCTCGTGTTATGATATGTGTACCTTCTCGTATAACTACAGTAGAAAAAAGAGCTGTTCAAGAAGCTGCAATGCAAGCTGGAGCAAGTCATGCTGAACTCATTGAAGAACCAATGGCAGCTGCTATGGGTGCAGGTCTTGATGTAGCTGAACCAAATGGTTGCATGGTAGTAGATATCGGTGGAGGAACAACTGATGTCGCTGTAATCAGCTTAGGTGGCGTAGTAGTAAGCGATTCACTTCGCATGGCTGGTGATAAATTTGATGATTGCATTATCACTTATATAAAAAATAAACATAATGTAATGATCGGTGAACGCACAGCTGAAACTATTAAAATTGAAGTAGGACAAGCTTTTGCAGGAGCTCGTGATGAAAAAATTGAAATTCGTGGTCGCGATTTGATTACAGGACTTCCAAAAACAATTGAAGTAAAATCTGATGAAGTAAGTGAAGCTTTAGCTGAACCAGTATCTTCCATTGTACAATGTGTAAAACGTGTATTAGAAGATACTCCACCAGAATTATCTTCTGATATTATGGATAGAGGTATTATCATGACTGGTGGCGGTGCTATGCTTTATGGATTAGATAGCTTAATTCAAAAAGAAACTGGCATTACTACTTATTTAGCAGATGATCCATTGACTTGCGTAGCTATTGGTACTGGTAAAGCTCTTGAATATATGGATAAAATTACTAGAATTAGTAAAAAATCAAATGGACATGAACGCAAAATAGAAGAATAAAAAAGGCTGCTTTAGCAGTCTTTTTTTCTTAGTAAAATAAATTTAATTGATAAAATATATGAGATACAAAAGGAATAAAAAGATGAATTTAAAAAATATATTTATAGTTATGATGGTGGGAATATGTTTATTCCAATTACCTGTCGCAAATGCAAAGAATAATTCAGACAAGAATATACAAACTAAAATAACTACAGAAAAATAGAAAAATCTATGATAAATTCTATTCGTTTTAGTAAAGCATCAGATAAAGTTAGAGTTGTTTTTGATATAAATCCTGATACAAAATATGATGTAAAACAACAGCCAAATGGCGATATAATGGTAGATTTTTCTGAACCTATAAATAAACAATATTTAAGTGGTATCAATGTAAATGATGATACAGTTCCTTTTTTAGAAGTATATAGTGATGACAAAACAAGTTGTGTTGTTATAAAAGTAGCAGATAATAGCGCATTTGATATGGGAGAATTAAATAATCCTCGAAGATTGTATATAGATGTGCAAAAAGATTATGAGTATAGCATTACTAAAGAATTAGAGCCAGGATTAACACAAATTTCTTATTACAGCAAAAAATCAGGTGTAAAACAACATGCTCAGTTAGTAGAAGTTAGTCCTAAATATTTTAAATTTGTACCTGTTTTAGGTGGCGGAGATAAGATGGCAAAAATACAGTTTCTGCTATGTCTGATTATGTAAATGCAGCAGTAGCTGAAAATGCTTCTTATTTTGGTTCTGGTAAGGAATTATATGGTGTAACTAAAATTGCAGGAGATTTAGTTTCTTCTATGTATTTGACACGCACTGGATTTGGTGTATTAGCAGATGGAACACCTTATATTGGTGACGTAAGTTATAGTGGTATTGTGCAAAGTAAAAATGGAGATGTATACGTTTCTGGTTTAAACGGCACAAGAACAAGTGATAGTGTAATGTTATATAATCAATATTATGGAAAATCCACAGGTACAGATAATAGCGGTATTGAATATGTAGTAAAAGATAATAAAATTGTAAAAGTAAACAGTGGCAATAGCCTTTTAAGACCTGGTGAAATTGTTGTATCCGCAACAGGTAATGGAAAAAATATACTATCAGGTTTAAATGTAGGCGATGATTTAGTAGTAAATCAGATTTTAAATACTCCATGGGATAGTGCTACAGATATTTTAGGCGTAGGGCCTCGTTTAGTAAAAAATGGTCAAGTTGATATAACTTCATCTATAGAACAGATTGGTCCAGATGTTACAGGGGCTAGAGCGCCTAGAACAGCAGTGGGTATCTTAAAAAATGGAAATGTATTATTTGCCGTTTTAGATGGTAGACAAGCTCATAGTAAAGGTATGATGCTGGATGAATTTGCTAGATTTTTAATCGGTATGGAAGTTGTTGATGCTGTTAATTTTGATGGTGGCGGTTCATCTGAATTGGTTATCGGTGGAAAAATAGTAAATTCTCCATCAGATGGAATGGAAAGACCTGTAGCAACAGCACTTACAGCTGTACGCCGTTAGCTTGTTAAGAATACAAGGATATGGTATTATCAAATTAGAATAATTTTATTTTAAAACGAATTTAATGGGAAAAATAAAAGACTTATCAAAGGAAGTGATTGAGATGAAAAGAAAATATTTAATCTTATCGACTATTATAGCTTTAATATTGTTGACTACAGTAGGATTAGCTATGGGAAATAAACAAGTGGAACAAAAAGCAGTAATTGCAGGGACAGTAAGTTCAACAGTGGCAGAAGGTACTACTGTGAAGATGGGAGATTCTCTAGTGGAAATATCTACACTTACAGGTACTTCAGCAGCTGCTAGAGCAACTGTTAATGGTGTAGTAAAACAGGTTTTAGTAAAAGTTGGTGATAATATAACACCAAATCAGGTAGTAGTATATGTTGAACAGCTAGAATAATAAGAGAAAGAGAATTGGTGTAGTATTAATGATAAAATATTTAGTAACGATATGTTTAATGTTGTTATTGTATACAAATTCTGCATTAGCTATGCCTCCAATAATGACAACGTCAGAATTAAAACCAGGGATGCAAGGTTATGCAGAAACTGTAGTTCAAGGAGCACAGCAGGTTAGTTTCAATGTAGAAATAATAGGTGTAGTCAATAATGGAAAAGGCTCATCAAAACAGATATTAGCGCGTGCATATGGACCGATTATTGAGGAAACAAACGGCGTTATTCATGGCATGAGCGGTAGTCCTGTATATGTTGATGGCAAATTAATTGGTGCAGTTGCTAGAGCTGTCGGTCAAGATGTATTACCATATAAATTTTATATAACACCTATTGAAGAAATGTTAAAGATTTGGACTTTGCCAGACCCTTTAGCTGTGATAAATAAATCTAATATAGAAAAAGTAAAAATACCTTCATTAGAAGAATATGAAAAAAATCAAGATAATTACGATGAAAATATTGATAAAGAAGTAGAAAAATATAAATCAAAACATCTAGCGACACCAGAAGGGCAAGAAGCTGTAAAAGGTAAGGCACAAAAACGCTTAGAAGAAATATTAAGTGGTCTTGATATAGAAACGCAAGAAGATAAAACAGACGTTGATGCTGACATTGTGCAAACAGATAAAATCATAAAAGATTTAGAAGATAATTCTAAAACAGATGTTAATGCTGATAAATTAGAAGAACATATATCTTTGACTGATTTTATTTTGAAAAGCTTAGAAAAACAAAATAAAGCTCAAGCAAGTAGTTTTAATAATACTTCGATGATGCCGATTTATGTTTCAGGTTTTAATGATAATGCCTTAAATTTCTTAGCAAATAATTTAAAATATAAGAATATGACACCGTATAATACAGGGGAATTTATCAGCGCTCCTATAGGAAATAAAGATAGTGATATCAAGCAAAATGCAACGTTGAAAGCTGGCGATCCTGTAGGCGTAGTTATGGCTTATGGTGATTTTTCTGCTGGGGGTACAGGTACAGTAACAGCTGTTGAAGGCAATAAAATATTGGGATTTGGTCATGCAATGACTTACAAGGGAAATGTAAATTATTTTATGACTGAAGCTGATATTATAGGCTCAGCAGGTGGTATATTAAATGGCGTGAAGGTAAGTTCTTTCGGAAAAATTATCGGTAGAGTTAATCAAGACCGTTTCAGTGGTGTAGGTGGAATTTTAAATGAATATCCATCTTCTATTCCTGTAAGGGTTAAAGTAAAAGATAGAAATTTAGGCAAAGAAGAAACCTTTGTATCCAAAATTGCATATGATGAAGATATTTTGCCAACTTTAGCATCAAGTATTGTATATGCTTCTATGGATAGAACGGCAGATAGAGCAAGTTATGGTACATCAAAAATAAAATTTACCATAATGACAGATGAAGTTCCTGAAGGAAAATTTGAGCGAGAAAATATGTTTTATGATCCTAAAGATGTCGGTCAATTTACGGTGGGAGAATTGACACAAGCATTGTATTTCTTATGCACAAATATGGATAAACCTTCTAATATTTTAGATGTAAAAGTAGATGTAGATTTTACTTCTAGTAGAAAAACAGCTTCTATTGTCAGTGCTATTCCAGATAAAGAGGAAGCTAAACCAGGCGAATTAGTTAATTTTAATGTGACATTAAAACCATATCGTCGAGAAAATGTGACAGTAACTATACCATACACCATTCCTAAAACTCAAAAAGAAGGTCAAATGTTTTTAGAAGTAAAAGGTGGTGGCTTTGTACAATTAGGACAAGTTTTACAAAGTGGATTAGTTGTAACACCGCAAGATATAGCTCAATTATCTACAGTTGACCGTTTGAATGAAATAAAAATTTTGAATAAAAATAATGAGATAGTTATTTCACCAACAATTGATGTAGAAAGCGAAAAAGATCAAGATAAAGCGATAAAAGAAGCTATAAAATTATCTGAAGAAATTGGTAAAATGAGTAAAAAAGAACGAGAAGAGTTCAATAAAAATCGTGAAAGTAAAATATCTACAGATTATGTAATCGATAATTTATCCAAACGAGTATAAATATTAAAAAAAAAATGATTAAAAGCTTAAAAAAAGTAAATAACTATTTACTATTTTAAATTCATTGCTAAATCGAATAGTGAGAAAATATCCGTGAGTCTTTCTCACGGATATTTTTTCGATAAAGTTAATAGCTATAAAGTTGAGGATTTATAAAATGATAATAAGATTTTTTGAAAAATAGGGAGATTTGTTATTGGTCATTTAGAAACTTTAGGGCAATTTACTATTTTAATAGGCAATACGATTGCACAATTAAGATATCCTCCGAGAATGCGACATGTCTTTCAGCAAATGTCACATTTAGGTGTAGATACATTGCCGATCATAACGCTTACGATGTTATTTACAGGTATGGTAATAACATTGCAGACTGCTACAGAATTTATTCGTTTAGGGGCACAATCTACAGTAGGTGGTATAGTAACTATTGCTGTAGGGCGTGAACTTGGGCCAGTTTTAGCAGGTGTTGTAACAGCCGGTAGAGTTGGCGCAGCTATAACAGCTGAAATCAGTACAATGAAGGTAACGGAACAAATTGATGCTTTAAAAGTTATGGCTACTAATCCAATTGGTTATTTAGTAGTACCTCGATTGATAGCTTGTATGTTTATGTTGCCTATTTTAGTAGTTTTTGGCGATGTCATTGGCTCTATTGGTGGTTGGATGGTAGCAGAATATTATGATATTAATATTTATATGTATTTACATTCAATAGACACTTTTGTAGATGTTCATGATATAACGGGTGGTTTATTAAAATCCATTGTATTTGGTGCAATTATCGCTATTGTAGGTTGTTATTATGGTTTAAATGCTCAAAATGGTGCAGAAGGTGTAGGTAAAGCAACGACTCGTTCTGTCGTAATTTCAATTATTGTTATATTCTTTAGTAATTGTTTATTATCTATGTTGCTTTATCGTTGAGGTGGTATAATGATAAAAGTAGTCAACATATATAAATCTTTTAAGGATAGATTGATTTTAAACAATATTAATTTTGAAGTTAATAAAGGCGAAACCTTAGTTATAATTGGTGGTAGCGGTTCAGGTAAATCGACTTTATTGAAATTATTAATAGGGCTGTTACGACCTGAGCAAGGACAGATTTTCATTGATGGCAAAGAAATATCAAAATTAAAAGAAGAAGAACTAGATAAAGTACGTTTAAATATGGGAATGGTTTTCCAATATTCTGCGTTATTTGATTCAATGAGTGTAGGCGATAATGTAGGCTTTGGTTTACAAGAGCATAGTAAATTATCTGCCAAGGAAATCAAAGAAATTGTAGAAGAAAAATTAAATTTAGTAGGTTTATCTGGTTTTGCAAATTACATGCCGAATGAATTATCTGGTGGTATGAAAAAACGTGTTAGTTTAGCTAGGGCAATTGCTTTTGAGCCTAAAATTTTATTGTATGATGAGCCAAGTTCGGGTTTGGACCCTGTAACTTCTGCTAAGATTGATGAGCTTATTGTACAGATGCAAAAATTATTAGGTGTTACTTCTATAGTGGTAACACATGATATGAAAAGTGCTTTTTATATTGCAGATAGAATTGCTATGTTGTATCAAGGTGAGATGATAGCAATTGGCACTCCAGATGAAATAAGAAATTCCACAGATAGTAGAGTTTTAGAATTTATAAATGTTAGCCAAATAAGAAAGAGGTGAAAAAATGTCCAATGAAGCAAAAGTAGGGATTTTTACGACAATCGGCTTAGCCTTATTAATTGGTATTATAGTTTATTTAAGTGGCTTTAGTTTTGGCAAAGAAAAAGACTATACTTTTGATATCACTTTTAATCAAGTTACAGGATTAAAGATAGGTGCTGGTGTTAGTTATGCCGGTATTGATGCTGGGCGAGTATCAGCGATTGAAGCTTATAAAGATAAGGCAAGAGTTACTGTTGTCATAAAAGGAAATATGCAGATTGCAAAAGACTCATTATTTACCATCAGTAGTGATGGTTTAATGGGTGAAAAATTTATCAGCATCATGCCACCACAACATCCATCTGGTGAGTATCTAGTAGGTGGAGAAGAAGTGCATGGTGTTGATGAAAAAGGATTAGATTATTTATTGGTTCAAGCTAGTGTGACTTTAGATGATGTAAGAGGTTTGATAAAAAGTATGAATGACATTTTAGGTAACCAAGATGTACAGAAATCTTTAATTCAAACAGCAGTAAATCTTAAAGATTTAACTGGAAATATGAATCAATTAATGCAAGTGATGTCTACATTAGCAGTTAATAATCAGCAAGACATTGATAATATGATTAAAAATTTATCTGCAATGACAGCTAGTATGGCTAAGGCTGCAGATGAGATTGAAATCATGATAAATGATTTTGCTGGTGATGGCGAAACTGCTAATAATATGAAAGTTGCTATTGCTAATTTATCAGCAACTAGTGAAAGTGTAAAAAAAATGGCAACTAATATGGAAACTGTAGTTGCAGACCCACAGACAGCACAAAGCTTGAAAAACATAATCAGCAACGCAGATAATATATCACAGCGTGCAGATAATATGATGAGTAAAGTATCTTCTATTGAAGTTAAGCCAGGTGTAGAAGCATTGTATAGTGGTGGGCAATCTGAATGGATGGTAAATGCTGATGTAAAAGTTTATACAGATCCAAATTCTTTTTTGCTAATAGGCGCCGATGATATTGGCGGTGATGATAGTGGTACTAATCTGCAGATAGGAACAGGTAATGGCATTTTTACAGGTAGAGGTGGATTAGTTGATGATAAAGTTGGCGTAGGTGTTGACTTAAAAGCAGGAGAAAAAGGAAAAATTTCTGTAGATGCTTATGATCCTAATGATTTAAGAGTTAAATTAAAAGGTCAATATGAAGTGGCGCAAGACACATATTTAATAGGTCAGATAAAAGATATTAATGATTCAGATGAAAGAGCCGCTTATGTAGGCTTAAGACATGAATTTTAATTTGGGAGGATTTGAAAATGAATAAAAAGTCTTTAAATAAAACAATAACAGCAGTGTTATTAAGTGGCTCATTATTTTTAGGTGGTAGTAATTTAGCTTTTGCACAAGATACTGTAGATTTAACTTTAGATAATACAGTAGAATTAGCATTAGAAAATAATAGAACTATAAAACAGTCTGTATATGATACAGATTCAGCTCGTTGGGCATTGAGTGAAGCAAAAGGTCAAAAAGGCTTTTCTATCAATTGGCAAACAGTAGCAGCTGCTGCTAGTGGCGAAACATATGATTTACAAAATAGAGATTCTACTTATCAAAATGTGGTAGAAGCTTCTATTCCATTATATACAGGTGGACAATTAGAAAATAATATTAAAAGTAAAGAAATCGGTGTAGATATCAGCGATTTAACTTTGGAAAATACAAAACAACAGATTAAATATGATACAACAAAAGGCTATTATAATATTTTACAGTGCCGTAATTTAGTAGGTGTAAATCAGGAAACTGTAGATCAATTGCAAGCACATTTAGATACAGTTAATGCTAAATATGCTGCAGGTACAGTAGCTAAATCTGATGTATTGCGTTCTCAAGTAGAACTAGCAGATGCTAAACAAAATCTTGTAAATGCAGAAAATAATTATGATTTATCGATTTCTTCTTTGAATAATTTAATTGGTTTACCTATAGATACTAAAATTAATATTCAAGATGAATTAAAATATACAAAATATGATTTAAGCTTAGCTGAATGCATGGATTTAGCGATGACAAATCGTCCAGATGGTGTTGCAGCAGCTAAATCTATTGAACAAGCTAAAGCAAGTGTAAAAGCAGCTCAAGCTGGTAATCTACCACAACTTTCTGCTTATGCAAGTTATACTATTGATGGCGATGATGCTTTTAATAATGATGCAGCAGAAAAATCAGAAGTTGGTGTTAAAGCTAGTTGGAACCTTTTTGATAACAATGTAACTAAAGCACAGGTAAGACAAGCAGAAGCAGCTTTAGCTAAAGCTCAAGAAAATGCTCAATATGTAAATGAAGGCATTCAATTAGAAGTACATCAAGCATATTTGAATTTACTTTCTGCTGAAAAAATATTCAAACAACAAGTGTAGCAGTAAATCAAGCAAGTGAAGATTATACTATCGCACAAGTTCGTTATACTGCAGGTGTAGGTACTAATATCGATGTTATGGATGCAGCAGTTGCTTTGACTACAGCAAAAACAAATTATGTACAAGCTCTTTATGATTACAATGTAAGTAAAGCTCAGTTAGATAAAGCAATGGGTCTTCCTGTTGACTTAGATGTTCAAGCAGTAGCAGCAAAAACATATTAAGATATTTTCTCTATAATAAATTCATGCTATACTAAAAACAGAATAAACTATTTAAACGGGAACTAAAATAGTTCCCGTTTCTTAGTATAGAGATTATTTAACTATTTAATATAGAGGTGAGTTAGATGCAAAAAAAGTCTAAAATTATTGTAGGAGCTAGTATATTTATAATATTTTGTATAAGTTTAATGACTTTTTTATGGATAAACTCTCAATCTTTCAAACAAGAAACGGCTAATTTAATATCTAAACAAGTAGAAAATATCTTAGGTACAAAAATAAATATAAATTCGTTATATATTGTGTCTACAAATTCAGCAGCTATGGATGATGTAGAAATTTATGATAAAGAAAATGAATTAATAGCAAAAGCAGATAAGGTAGTATTTACTATAGATTTTTGGCAGATTTTGAGACAATCTCCATTGGCAGGGTTAAGTGAAGTAGATGTCATCAATCCTGAGGTTAATATTATTCAGCGCAGTGATGGTTCATGGAACGTAGAAGATTTAATAGATAAAGATTCAGATACACCTGTTGATTTCAAAGGAATTGTAAAAGTCGAAAATGGACAATCTAAATTGCGCTTTGAAGGAAAGCAATTATCCATAGATAAAATTAATTTAGAAGCAGATTGCGCAGATTTAACAGCTATAAATCTTGATGGTAGTTTAAATCATGAAGATGCTTTAGTAGAATTTGATGGTGTTGTAGGTGAAGTAATCAAAACTAACTTAGAAATAAAAGCGCAAGATTTAGATATTTTGAAATACTTGCCATTTATACCAGAAGAGTATTTAGCTAATGTTAATATAAAACAAGGTTTTATAAATAAGGCAAATATAACAATTAGTGGTAATTTAGAAAATCAATATACTTTAGATGGTTCTGTTAGTTTTGTAGATGGTGCATGTGAAGTCTTAGGTCAAAATGTAGAAGATATACGAGGTATTATTTTATTAAATAATAAAAATATACAATTATTTGTAAGTGGAAGTGCTCAAGGACAAAAAGTAGCTGTTCATGGAAATATTGAAGATTATATGACTGAACCGCGTTTGCGTTTAATCGCAGAAAGTAAAAGTTTTAGACCTGAATTATTTATTGAAGGTATACCATTTAATGGCGAAGTTTCGTTTGTAAGTGCTATTTATGGTACTTTAGATGATATACGTATTGGTGCTCAAGTTAATTCTAAATTAGGATATATATATGATTATCCTATAGAAGATATAAATATCCAGGCTAGATATAGAGATAATAAAGTATTCATTGATGATTTTAGAGCAGATTTTGCCAATGGTTGGATTTGGGCATCTGGTCAATGTGATTTAGCTGATTTATCATATAAAGGTTCATTTAGAGCATCTAATATAGATATATCTGTTTTTAATAATTATTTACCACAAGTAATTACAGGTAATGTTATTATTCGTGGCGATTTTAAAGGTCAAGGTGTAGAATTTGAAAACTTAGACCTCAGTGGTCGACTAGAGGTAAATAATGGAAGTTATGATAATATACCAGTAGAAAAACTAGAAGTCTCTTTTTATAAAGAAAAGATTTACTTCAAATTGATGCTTTAACGGCTAGTTTTGCTAATGGAGGAAAATTGGCAGCTAAAGGTGGTCTGCAAAATGATAATATAAATGCAGATTTTTATGCTTCAAATGTAGATATGTCTTTAGTTAAAAATTATTTACCAGATATGGAAATTTCTGGAGATGCTAATTTTAGTGGTAGATTGTCTGGTCATCTAGATAATCCTGTATTGCGAATTGATTTAATGGCAAAAGATGGCTCGATATTAAATCAACCATTTGATTCATTATTAGTAAATGCGGTGGGGAATTTAGACGGTATGCGTGTAGATAGATGTCAGTTTATTAATGATGGTGAAATTACGCATGAAGCCACTGGATTATTAGGTTTTAAAGGCAAACAATTTATTGATATGGTAGTGCAGACAAAACAAGCACGCGTAGAAAATTTAATGCAAGTTGTTATGCCAGAATTTAAAGTAACAGGAAATGTAGATAATAGTATACATCTAACAGGTAATTTACAAGATATAAAAGCTACAGGTAATCTGCATTTTTATGAAGGTAGTTTATATGGTATATTAATTACGCAAGTAGATGGGACATATGAATATAATGATGGTGATATAGTCTTAAAAGATTTTGTAATAACATCACCATTTATTAAAGCCACTTTGTCTGGTAGTTTAGATAAAAATAAAGAAATGAATTTTAAATTTAAAGCAGATGAAATCTTAATTGATAAATTACAAGTAGATTTACCTTATCCAGTATCAGGAAAAGCAAGCTTTGATGGTGTTTTAACTGGTAAAGTGGGTGCTTTAAATTTTGATGGTATCTTGCAGGCAGACGATATTGTCTTAAATGGTGAAAATATAGATGATATTTATGGTCATTTAAAATTAGCTAATAGAATTTTAAGTTTAGAGCAATTTAAATTTAAACAAAATAATGGTGAATTTGATTTCAATGGAGCAGTAAATTTAAATACTAAGCAAGTTGAAGGAAAAGCGATTATTGTTCAAGCTGATATCAATGCAGCAATGTCCATGGCTAATTTAAAAAATAATTTATTAAATGGTCGTTTTGACGGTATAGCACAATTAAATGGTACTTATGAAAATCCACATGTTGATTTAAATGGTACGATGATAGATGGCACGTTAAAAGATTATCCATTACAAAATATTCAAATCGATGCTGAATTGGATAATAAAGTCGTGAAAATAGATAAATTCTATGCTGAACAAGGTGCAGGTAAAGTGGCGGCTCAAGGCAGTATAGATTTAGAAAATGGCCCTATAGATGCACGAATATCAGCTAGTAATATGGATGTAAATCTATTAACTCATTTATGTGATATGAATATAAATATAAATGGTGTTATGAACGGTGATATTCAAGTTGGCGGTACAATTGATGAGCCGACAGCAGATATTTCTATTTATACGCAAGGTGACGGTACTCAGTTTGATAATGCTTATGCATTAGCAAATTTAAAAAATGGTGTAATCTATATAAATCAAATGGCTGCAAATAAAGGTCAATGTGCAATAAAAGCAGAAGGCAGTATACCGATAGCAGCTTTAGAAATGGATAAAGAAATGAGCAAAATATAAATCAACAGATGAACTTAAAGGTTTATTTGGAAAATACAGATTTAAATATATTGCCATCGTTAACACCATTTGTTGAATGGTCTATGGGTAATGTTCAAGGTGATTTAAATATTACAGGAACAGTACAAAAACCTAATTTTAAAGGAAATATATCTACAGTAGATAGTGCTATTAAATTTAAATATATAGATAGTCCATTAGAAAACATAAATGTGGATATAGATTTTGACCAAGACTTAATGACCGTTAAGCGTTTCACAGGTAAAATGGGAGAAGGAGATTATAATTTAGTAGGAACGGCACATCTCACAAGTCAAGGTATTACAGGTTACAGCTTTAATCTTGATTTAAATAATTTGGATATTGTGTCAGATTATTATACAGGTCATTTAGTGGGCAATTTACAATTAATCGAAGAAGAATTTCATGGTAGAAGATTGCCAAAATTGATAACTAATCTTGACTTTAATAATATCGAAGTTTCTATGCCACCGCTTCCAGAAACAACGGATACACCGCTTCCTGAAATGTTATTAGATATAAATGTTACCTTAGGTGACAATGTACATGCTTATGATGCCTTATTATATGATTTGTATATAAAAGGTGCTTTTAACATAAAAGGAACAACTATTCATCCAAAATCTTCAGGTAGTTTAACTGTTGATAAAGGAACAATTAATGTTTTGAAAAATATCTTTAAGATTGAAGTAGGTAATATAGTATTTAATCAAGTAGATTCGTTCTTCCCAAGTATAGATTTTCTAGCTGTGACTAGACTTGATAGAACAAAAATATTTGCAAGCCTACAAGGTCCTTTAGATAAGCAATTAGAACCGAGATTGTTTTCTGAACCAGCAATGAATGATGCAGAAATAATAAAATTACTAGCATTTAGAACAGATTATAAAGAAGGCAGTTCTGGAGAAATAACAGAAGATGATTTACTATCCTTAGCATCTGTGGGATTACAGATGAGTTTCTTAAATGAAATTGAGGGTACATTAAGAAATGTATTGAATTTGGATGAATTTAGAATTTCTCGAGATAGCTTATCTGATAGTGCTAAAAAACGCTTTGATACAGATAATGGCGATGTGTATAGTGTTCAAATTGGAAAATATTTGTCAGATAAGGTTATGCTTCGTTATACAAAAGGCATAAATTATGATTTAAATAGGGTGGGCTTACAATATTATATGAATAATAATGTAGGTATTATCACAGAAGTAGAAGATGATGGTGTATATAATATAAAATTAGAAATGCAGTGGAAATTTTAATTTATTTTTAAGATGAATTTGTTATGATACTCATATTTTCTTGAGTATCATAACTTTTTTCATATGAAAGATATTATTTTTAATATAGTTGTGATAAAATTACAGTATTGGTGAGTTTTGCCAAATTAAGGAGGTTTTTTGTTTGAAACAGAAAAATTATAAATTATTAGTCTGCGCGTTAGCTATGGCTAATATCAGTGCCTTTAGTATAAATAATTGTTTTGCAAATGTTGCAGATAATAATGTACATGAAAATATTGTAGCAGCTGAAAGCTTAACTGAAGAAGAAGTAGCAGCAAAAGTTGATGAAACAATGCAAGATGTATCTGCAGACAATGAGACTGCAAAAGAAGACAAAGAAATTGTTATCAATAATGACAAAAAAATAAAGTGGATAAAGTCCAAGATCCTGAAGCTATTGCTAAAATGAATACTTGGAAAGAACAAAGACCAACAGAAGAAACTATTAAAAATAATAATAGTGTATATACAGATATGACAGTAGTCAGTGTAGATGTTGTGGGAAATGAAAAAATAGCTAAAGAAGATATCTTAAATGTTTTAACTGTAAAAGCTGGAGATAAATTCAATATAAAAAATATAGAACAAGATAGGAATAATATTTATAATACAGGCTATTTTTATGATAATTATCCTTCTTATGAAGTTGTCCCTGAAGGTGTAAAAATAACTTATCATGTAATGGAAAATCCTGTGTTGAATTCTGTAGAGATTTTAGGAAATCAAGTTTATTCCACAGATAAAATTGAAGATATGTTAACTGTAAAAAAAGGCGAAATTTTAAATATTCGTCAATTGAATACAGATTTGGCAAATATTGAAGCTAGTTATCGCCAAGATGGATATATTTTAGCAAAATTAAGAGATATATCTATTGATGAAAGTGGTAATTTAACTTTAACTTTTAATGAAGGTATTCTTGAAGGTTATGTAGTAAAAGGTAATGATAAAACAAAAGATTATGTTATTACTCGTGAAATGCGTATAAAACCAGGCGAAGTATTTGATGCTAAGAAAGCACGTCGTAGTATGCAACGTGTATATAATTTAGGATCTTTTGAAGATGTTAGTGTAAAAATTTTACCAGGTAAAGAAGATCCAAATAATATCATTATGGAATTAACTGTTATTGAAAAACGTACAGGTTCTTTTGGTATTGGTGCTGGTTACAGTAGTGAAGATGGTCTTTTAGGAATGGTAAGTATTGGGGATACTAATTTCAGAGGTACTGGTGATTCTGTAAAAGCTATGTATGAATTTGGCGGCGATGGTGGAGACGATAGCGGATACAGCATCTCTTATACTAAACCATGGCTTGATGAAAAAGAAACTACAGGTACTTTCCGTATTTATGATCGTAAGTTTGAATATGATGATTACGATAATGGCGGTGATCTTATTGAAACTTACGATAAAAAATCAAGGGTATGAATTAAACTTTGGTCGTCCAACAGATGAATATACAATGAATTATTTAGGTTTTAAAATAAATAATACAGAATATCGTGGACATGAAGATGGTTTAGACCGTAGTAAAAATACAGAATGGCTTGATAATAACTTTGGGGAAACTAGAAGTATTATAGCTTCTCAGGTTCGTGATACAAGAGATAATATTTTCTATCCAACTGAAGGTACTAGAACTAGTCTATCTGTTGAATATGCTGGTTTGGGTGGAGATTTTGATTATACTAAATTAACAGGTAGTGTACAAAAATATTATAAAGTAGGTCATGCACAAGTTTTAGCATTCCGTGGTAGTGCAGGTTATGCAAATGAAGATTTACCAGAAGCTGCTTTATTTGAAGTAGGGGGTCAAAATTCTGTTCGTGGTTATCGTGATGGACAATTTTCTGGTAATAGAATGTTAATGGGTACAATGGAATATCGTTTCCCATTAATGAATAAAGTACAAGGTGCCTTATTTACAGATGTAGGTGATGCTTGGGGTGGTAAATCTTGGGGTTCATGGAGTTCCATTGAAGAAGATTTAGATTTACATGCTAGTGTAGGTGTAGGGCTACAAATGCAAACTCCAATAGGTGCTATGCGCCTTGATTATGGTTGGGGTGAAGATGGCGGAAGACTTCATTTTAATGTAGGTGGAAACTTCTAATAATATTATTATTTTTTAGTAAAGATTAACTGCAGGATTTTTTCTGCAGTTAATTCTTTCCTTGAATAAGAATTTTTAGTTTGTTATAATTAAAGTGTTTTAACTAAGAGGCAAAAGCCTTATAAAGGGAGAAGATAAAGTTGATTAATTTCGAAAAGAAACAAGTAAAAATTATTAGTGTTATTATTGCAGCAGTATTTGTATTTAGTATTGTCGCTCTTGGAGTTTCACAATATCAATCTGGTATGGCAGGAGCATCTTCTTCTAATGTTGGTATTGTAGATTATTCCAAACTTATTGCAGAACATCCAGGAATGCAACCTGCTCGTGAAAAATATGAAGCAGCAGCAAAACAAGTTCAAGAAGATTTCCAAAATCAGGCTGCAAATATGACACCTGAACAGCAGCAACAATTTATAGAACAAAAACAAAAAGAAATGCAAGATAAGCAAAAAGAATTAATCGATCCTATTCGCAATAGCATAGAAGAACAAGTAAAAGCAGTAGCTGATTCTAGAGGTATTAATGTTGTATTAGATAAAAACAATGTATTATATGGTGGACAGGATATCACTCAAGATGTTTTAACAAAAATTCAAGCTCAGGGTGATGTAACTACAGATAATACTAATAGTTCTGATGCAACTTCTGTTGAAGCTACAGATACAACAAATTCTTCTGGTCAAAATTAATTTTTATGCTTTTAGATGAAATACCGAGCAAATGCAGTGATGCTCGGTATTTTAATAATCTAGATAAATTTGTAGGGAGGTGGCTTTATGGCAAATGAACAAGATAAAGATAATGATATGCAAGAGAATAAAAAGGATAAGAGTAGAAAAAGTGCTATTATTACAGGTGTTATTTGTGTATTATTATGTATTATAGGAGCTTTATATATTTGGCATAAACAAACACAAAAACCTCCAGTGCAATTAGATGTTAATTCAGCAATAGCTACGGTAGATATAGATAAATTGATGTCTAAACATAGTGATTATGCTAAATTAGAAAAATTGCAAGCCGAGAAGATATTGATTTTAATAAAATTAAAATCATATGCATTAAATACAGAACAATTGCAACCACCGCAAGTAAATCCGGCAAGTCAAGTATTTGAACAAGTTGTAGATGAACAAAATAATTTACAAGAAATAAAAGCTAAACAACAATTAAAAGAAGAAACGATAACAAAAGAACATGAAATAAGACAAAGATTATCTATTGAAAAAAATAAAGCAGAAACATTAATAACTGATAAATATACAAACGCTATTTTTAATTGTACTATGAAATTAGATAATGCTGAAAACTTGAGATTGACTCAAGAAGAAAAAGATAATCTATTAACATTATTAGAACAGTTAAAAAAAGAACGCGGAGAAAATGTGGCGCTAATTGAGCAACAATATAATTTAAAAGTTGCTGATGAATTAATGAAGTGGCGAGCACAACGAGAACAAGAATTAGGTATAAATGTTCAAAAGATACATCAAATAGATGTACAAAACTCTTTAGAAAGACAACAAGCTGAACAAAAAAGAGAGGCACAATATCTTCAAGATAGATTGCAGATGCTTCAAGCTAGAAAAAAGATAGTGAACGATTAATAATATTATTGCATACAAAAGAAAATGAAATAAATTTATTAAAGAGAAGCATATTAAAAGATATTGCTAGTAAGGCTATGAAAATAGCAATTCAAAAACATCTAAAATTAGTTATTGCTGATGTTCCAGCTACATTAGATTTTTTTGGTAATATAAAAATAGATAATTTTGATGATACAGTTTTAAATGGCATGGTAGTTGGTGCTGATGCAATTGATATTACAGACGATGTAATGGCTGAACTTACAAATGAGCAAATGCAAAATAATAATGGTAAATAATATATGGAAAGGCGATAGGGTGTCATGAAAATAAAATTAATGTTAGTAATAGCACTTGTTACATTGATGAGTGTATTTATGTCAGGTTGTGGAAGTGAAACTAAATTAGGTTATTTAGATGCTGAACGAGTTATGAATGAAGCACCACAAATAAAAACAATTAGAGATAATATTGATGCTAAGAATAAAGAAATCGAAGCTAAAGAAACAGATTTAATGAGCAAAAAAGCAACTATGTCTGATGAAGAATTTAAAAAAGCACAGATGGATATTCAACGTCAATATCAAGGCTTAGATATGCAATATAAATCTCAAGTAAAAAATACAATGGATAAGGTACTCGCAGAAGTATCAACAGAAAAAGAATTATCTGCTGTAGTGCCAAAAACATTAGTGCGTTCAAATGGTATGCAAGTTCAAAAACAAGAGTTTGTAGTTCAAGGCGGAATTGATATTACAGACGATGTAATTCAGAAGTTGCAATAAAAAGGGGTAATATTATGAAAAGAACACTAGCAGAGATAGCAAATTTAATAAATGGTAAACTTTGTGGGGATTATGATGAGAATTTAGTCATTACAGGTGCAACAGGAATTGCTTTAGCTGGTCCAAGTGAAATAACTTTTGCTGTAGACCCACATTTAGAGGAAGCTATTGCTTGTAATGCGGCTGCAGTGATTATACAAGAAGATGTATGAATGGTTTTTCAAAAACTTGTATAAAAGTAAAAAATCCTCGAGAAGCTTTCAATATTTTATTAAATATTTTTAAACCTGAATTGAAAGTAGAAAAAGTTATCAGCTCTAAGGCACATATAGGTAAAAATGTAAAAATTGGTGAAAATGTAGCTATAATGGATTTTGCCTATATTGATGATAATGCAATTATTGGCGATAATGTGGAAATATATCCAAATGTTTATATTGGTCAATATGCTAGTGTAGATGAAAATACAATTCTTCATTCAGGTGTTAGTGTTCGCGAATATTGCAAAGTAGGAAAAAATGTAATTATTCATGATAATACAGTAATTGGTGCCGATGGATTTGGTTTTATAACTAAAGATGGAAAACATACAAAAGTACCACAAGTAGGTAATGTAGTAATTGAAGATGATGTTGAAATTGGCTGTAATGCAGGAATTGATAGAGCAACAACAGGTTCAACAGTGATTGGCAAAGGAACAAAAGTAGATAACCTTGTTCACATTGGTCATAACTGTGTATTGGGAGAAAATTGTTTAGTTGTAGCACAAACAGGTCTTGCTGGTTCAACAATTGTTGGTTACAATGTTACATTTGCAGGTCAAGTTGGCTCTAAAGGTCATATAAAAGTTGGCAGTAATTCAGTTATGGCAGCACGTACAGGTCTTATTGCAGATGTACCAGAAAATTCATTCTATGCAGGTTTTCCTGCTCGCCCTCATCAAGAATGGCTTAGAATTAAAGCAAATGAATCTCGCTTGCCAGATATGATGAAAAAATTGAAATTAATGGAAAAGCGTTTAAAAGCGTTAGAAGAGAAAAATAATTAAATCGAGTAATTCTTTGATTATTAAAGTAGCCAAGCCCTAATGCTTAGCTACTTTTTTTATAGATTTTATTAGTTTAGAAATTAATTGATATTGTGAAAAAATAAGATAGGAATATAAAGTGAAAGGAGATACAAATGCTATATCGTATATTAGTATTTTTTAAGTGATATTTGTTGTTTATTGCCAGCTAGTGTAGCAAGATTTATAGGTAAGATTTTAGGTGAATTAACATGGATTGTTGTTACTAAGAAAAGAAAACAAATGGCAATACATAATATTGAGCGTTGTTTAAAAGTATCAACTGATAAAGCTGAGCAAATTGCTAAGAAAAGTTGGACTAGATTTGGACCAATGATCATGGAAGTATTGCGATTTAAAGTCATATGTAAAAATATTGATAAATATGTAACTATAAAAAGGTGAAGAAAATATAAAAAAGCTATGTCCTATGAAAATGGTGGTGTCATTGCCACAGCACATAGTGGAAATTGGGAGATTATAGGAGCAGCACTCACTCATAAAGGAATGAAGATAGCAGGAGTGGCTCAACATCAACGCAATGAAGGTGTAAATAATTTTATAAATTATTGTCGAGCATTTACAGGTATGCATATAACAGATAAATTGGATATCAAAGAAATGATGAAAATGCTTGGACAAAAATATTTTATTGGTTTAATTATGGACCAAGATGGTGGTTCTACAGGGATTATTATGCCATTTTTAGGTTATGAAGCATCTTGTGTGCAAGGTCCAGCGGTGATGAGCAGATTTAAATCGGCACCGATATTACCAGCTTTTATTACTGAAGATAAAAAAAGACCAGGACATCATATTTTAACAGTATTAGAACCAGTTTTTACAGCTAAAACAAAAGACAAACAAAAAGATATATATGATATGATGGCAAGTTTAACTAGTTTAGTAGAACAACATATAAGAGATTATCCAGAAGAATGGTTCTGGCTTCATGATAGATGGAAATATGTTGAAA
>ENA-OPZD01000170-OPZD01000170.1-human-gut-metagenome-genome-assembly--contig:-NODE-170-length-20652-cov-2.568283_pt1 | contig 20652 bp, 27 predicted proteins | sample MGYA00242479_ERZ504495 | MGnify/ENA primary metagenome ERZ504495 (study PRJEB26092, sample SAMD00036286) | human gut metagenome | host: Homo sapiens | study: EMG produced TPA metagenomics assembly of... | reverse complement strand
AATATCTTAGATGCCGAAACCGCACATCAAACACACTATTTTCTGCGCGTCCCTCACCAATCAAAAAACAGAGCTCGCATCTCTGCAAGCCTGCAAAAAATTCCTATTCAAGGAGGAATATATCAATTTTTATTTCACAATAAAGGATTTTCTCTTACTAACAACATCAAAGATAATCGCTGCCAGCAGAACCAGACCTTTAACAACCTTCTGCAGGTTCTGGTCAATACCCATGATACTCATACCTAAGTTCAGCACACCCATCAGCAATGCACCAATGATAACCCCCCGGAACTGTACCGGTTCCGCCATAAGCAGAAGCACCACCAATGAAACAAGCACCAATCGCATCCATCTCAAAGTTTGTACCAGCCTGAGGATTGGCCGAATTCAAACGGGCCATAGTAACCATACCTGCAATAGCAGCCAGAAGACCCATATTCAGATAAGCAAGGAAATAAACCTTATTTGTATTAATACCGGAAAGCTTTGTAGCCTTCTCATTACCGCCAACTGCATAGAAATAACGTCCTGTAGTTGTCTTGGAAGCAATATATGTATAGATTGCAATAATCACAGCTACCCAGATCAGAGAATTCGGAATACCTTTATACTGAGCCAGACGGAACATAAAAGCAAGAACAACTACACAGATCAGAATCATCTTAACTGCAACGCCACCAAAAGCATCTACACTGTACCCTTTCTTCACACGATCTGCACGATTCTTCAGAACAAGCAACACATATACAATACAGACAATAATACCAACTACAAAACAGATAAGATTAAATCCCTCTTTCCCAAATGGATCCGGAATATAATTGTTAAACAGTGCCAGGTAAGAATCAGGCATTGGTGCCAGTGTCTGTCCCTGTAAAACTACGTTTGAAAGACCACGGAACGCAAGCATACCAGCCAGAGTTACAATAAACGGTGGGATTCTTACATATGCAATCCAGAATCCCTGCCATGCACCGATGGCAATACCTGTAATCAACATAACCAGCATTGTAAGATATGGGTTCATACTGTTGAGAACCATCATCTTACCGCCAACTGCTGCTACAAAACATACAACAGAACCAACAGAAAGGTCAATATTACCACCAGTCAGAATACAGAACAACATACCTGTTGCAAGGATAAATACATACGCATTCTGGGCTACAAGGTATTCACATTCTGAGGAAGAAGCATAACCCCCTTTGTGTTTACAGCAAACATGATGACTACCAGAACAAGTACAAGCACCATGGTATATTTCTTTAATATCTCTGAAAAACTAATCTTTTTTCCATCTTCTTTACGCTCCTTTTCCTGATTTTACGATCTTGGACATGATCAGTTCTGATGTGGCCTCTTCTTTGCCGACCTCACCTACGAACCTACCCTCATTCATGATATAGATTCTGTCTGACATTCCAAGTACTTCCGGAAGTTCAGAAGAAATCATGATAACAGATTTTCCTGCTGCTACCAGATCGTTAATAATACAGTAAATTTCGTATTTCGCACCTACGTCAATACCACGGGTAGGCTCATCAAGAATCAGAATATCCGGTTCTGCAAACATCCATTTTGCAAGAAGGACTTTCTGTTGGTTACCACCGCTCAAATTACCTACATTTTGCTCCACAGACGGACATTTTGTTTTCAGTTTCTTTCTGTATTCCTCTGCTATTGCATACTCTTTATCTGCGTCAATAACCTTTCCATTACTGATTCCCTTCATGTTTGCAAGGGAAGTATTCATCTTAATGGATTTGGAAAGGATCAGACCATTTCCTTTTCTGTCCTCTGTAACATAAGCAAGCTTGTTATCGATTGCTTCCTGTACAGTATTCAGCTTTACTTCTTTTCCGTTTATAAATACCTGACCGGAAATCTTAGTTCCATAGCTTTTTCCGAAAATACTCATGGCAAGTTCTGTACGTCCTGCACCCATAAGTCCGGAGATACCTACAACTTCCCCTTTATGCACCTTAAATGATACATTATCCACTACTTTACGTTCTGAGTACAGCGGATGATAGACATTCCAGTTCTTAACCTCCATGGAAACATCTCCAATCTTTACACCTGGACGTTTCGGGAATCGGTCTGTCATCTCACGGCCTACCATACCCTGGATAATACGCTGCTCGGAAAAGTCATCTTTCTTCTTATCCAAAGTCTCGATAGTAGATCCATCACGGATAACTGTAATCTTATCCGCAACATAGGAAATTTCATTTAGTTTATGGGAATGATAATAGATGTCATTCCTGTTTTTGAACTTCAGAAGCAATTCCAGCAGAGCCTGAGAATCATCCTCATTTAAAGATGCTGTCGGCTCGTCCAGGATCAGAAGCTTGGCATTTTTTGCCAGTGCCTTGGCGATTTCTACCAGCTGCTGTTTACCTACACCAATATCCTTGATCAAAGTTCTGGAGGATTCTTCAAGTCCTACTATTTTCAGATATTTATCTGCTTCTCCGTAGGTTCATTCCAGTTAATAGATAATGAACTTCCTCTTTCATTGCCCAGATACATATTTTCACCGATCGTCATATATGGGATCAGCGCCAGTTCCTGGTGAATGATTACAATTCCTTTTTCTTCACTGTCTTTAATTGTATTGAATTTACAGATTTCACCGTTATAAATAATATTACCATGTATGTTCCATACGGATAAATACCACTTAATACATTCATCAGGGTAGATTTACCGGCTCCATTTTCACCGACCAGAGCGTGGATCTCGCCCTCTTCCACCTGAAGATTAACGTTATCCAGTGCTTTTACACCTGGGAAAGTTTTGGTAATATTTTTCATTTCCAGAAGTATCTTAGCCAATTTTGTTTCCCTCCCTTTTATAAATCATGCCTGCGACGGGCAGCCCTATAGCATCCCAGGAAATACTGAATTACATTATTTTCTGGGATTGCTATAGATTAACACAGGCGGGTGGTATTCCCGCCTGTATGATCAATTTTTATTACTTAATCTGATCTTCTGTATAGTATCCGGAATCGATCAGGATTTCTTTGTAATTGTCAACCGTGACAACAACCGGATCACAAAGGTATGTCGGGATAACACCTGTGCCATTATCATAGGATTCTGTATCATTAACTTCCGGTTCTCACCTTTCATGATGGAATCAACCATTCCAACAACTGCTGTTGCAAGAGCACGTGTATCCTTGAATACGGACATAGCCTGTTTTCCTGCTACAAGGTTCTTAACATTTGGTGTATCACAGTCCTGACCTGTGATGATTGGATATTCTCCTGTGTAGGAAGCTGCAAGAGCATTTTCTACGCCAAGTGCTGTAGAGTCATTGGAGCAGAGAACTGCGTCAAGGTTGGAGCCGTCTGAGTAGTTACCTGCGATAATTGTATCCATTCTGTCCTGAGCCTTTGCACTGTCCCAGTTAGCAGTTGCAACCTGCTCAAATTCTGTCTGTCCGGATTTAACTACCAGCTTACCTTCGTCAATATATTTCTGAAGTACATCCATTGCTCCGCCGAAGAAGAAGTTACAGTTATTGTCACCAGGATCACCTGTGAACAGCTCAATATTAAACGGTCCGTCCTGATTGTCGAGATCAAGTGCATCTACTAAATATTCGCCCTGTTTCTGACCTACCTTGTAATTATCAAATGTTGCATAATAAGTAACTGCATCTGAGTTCATAAGCAGACGGTCATAGGAAATAACCGGGATTCCTGCTTCTTTAGCCTGTTTCAGCGGCTCACCAAGACTGCTTCCGTCGATAGATGCCACAACCAGAAGATCACATCCGTTTGCAACCTGATTCTCAAGCTGTGAAACCTGTGTGCTTACATCGTTGGATGCATACTGAAGGTCTACTTCATAGCCGGCTGCTTCCAGCTCTTTCTTCATGTTCTCGCCATCCTGATTCCATCTCTGAAGATCTTTTGTAGGCATTGTAACACCAATCAGTTTCTTGTCATCCGCTTTAACAGCTACTCCCGGGATAACTACCATTCCAGCTACCATTGATGCACAAAGAATTGCAGATACGACTTTCTTTCTCATTGTAAAAATCCTCCATTTCTTTTTACGTTTCTCACGTTTTCTTGATGATGTTACTATAGCACAGGGCAATCTGGACATGGTTGGCAAGAAACAAGACATTTTAAGAAAAACAAAAAATGCCCTGCACAGGACAGGACATTTTTGTTGCAAGATAATGCTATATACTGATTTACTCTTACATCTGCAAAGCAGCCGGATAATCTCTGAATATTTTATTTAACTGTAATCCGCATTCAGATAAACTTCATCTCTGCGGTGGAAACCTCCTTCAATGATCACCTTATCTATATTCTCTTTTGTCACTGCAGTTGGTTCAAGGATGCAGGAAGGAATCTCATAAGTTCCGTCATTTACTGTTTCTGTCACATCTTCCAGTTCTGCAACTCCCTTTCCACTACCCATTTCCACTGCATATTTCGCTGCTTTTCTTGCCAGATTTTCAATTGGTTTAAAAGCAGTCATATACTGTGTTCCTTCTACTATTCTCTGACAGGCTGCAAGATCTCCATCCTGACCTACAACAACCACATTTCCGGCAAGCTGATTCTCTGCCAGTACCTGTACGACCTGACTGGCAATGTCATCATTTCCGCACATAATTCCCTTAACATGAGGATATTTTTCCAGGGCTTCCTCCACATATCCGGCAGCCAGTTCTGCTGTCCAGCCATCACAGTTAGCTTCATAAACCACATGCAGATCTGTGTCTGCAAGCATATCATCAAACCCCTGTTTCACCATCTGGACATTATTATCTGAAGAGGATCCCTGTATCATAAAGACATCTCCTCCTTGAGGAAGTGCATTGACAAGTGCCTGTGCCATGATCTCACCCACCTTACGGTTATCAAAGGAAATGTACAAATCTGTATTGGCATTATTGACCATTCTGTCATAGGAAATAACTGAAATTCCCGCACTCTGTGCCTTCTGTATGGCATCTGAAAGTGCTCCACAGTCTCTTGCGATCACAACGATCACATCCACCTGCTTATTTATAAAGTATTCAATCTGACTGATCTGCTCTTTGACATCTGCACCTGCATCCTGCACATTTACCTCTGCTCCCAGTTCTCTGGCAGTCGCCACAAATACATCTCTGTCACGGATCCATCTTTCTATAACAAAAGAATCCACTGTAAGTCCGATCTGAACCTTATCCTCTTCCTTATTCTCTTCTGCTGTTTCTTCATTCTTATTCTGTTTTGTTCTGAAGAGGAACCACATCCTGTCAGCAGTATCATCCCTGTACAAAATGCCAGTATTCCAAGCAGCAGCTTTCCGCAATTCTTTTTTGTCTTATATAATTTCATCAGCCTAACCTCTCTCTGAACTCACTAGGCGTAACTCCTTCATACTTCTTGAAAATCCTGCTGAAGTAATTGGGATCACTGTATCCTGACTGTGCACATATTTCCTTAATGGAAAGTCTGGAATCCTGCAGAAGTTCTCTGGCATTTTTCAGACGTATTTCTGTAAGATATTCAATAAAGTTCTTACCTGTTTCCTGTTTAAAAAGTTTACTGAAATAATACGGACTGATATCTACCTCTCTTGAAACATCATCCAGAGAAATATCCCTGCGGAAATTTTCATTGATATATTCCTTTGCTCTGTCAATAATACTGCTAGCTTCTTTTTCCTTGGAATTCTCCAGTTTCGTACAGATTTCTCTCGTCTTATCCAGAAACCACTTCTTCAGATTTTCTATATCCGTACAGGACTGAGCTCCCGGATATAGCTCTCCTGCTGTTAACATTATATTTCAAAGTTCCTGCAAAGAATGCCCTGCGTTCCGCATTCATCACCATCTCCAGGATTTAATCTCAATGTCTTCTCTTGTGACGGCCTGCTGACTGTGCATCCATTCAAAAAATCCCTCTGCGCAGTTCATCGCTCCCGCAGCATCCTTCTCAAGGATCCTCTTCTGATATCTGATTTCCAGGTCTCTTGGATATTCCCCGTCATATTTCTGTGCCGCCGGTACATCCTCGATATGCACTACATGACTGATGCTCTCTCTCAGTGCGACCACCGCTTCCTTAAAAGATTCCTTCACGCTTCCAAGTTCTTTGACTCTTCCGATTCCACAGCGGAACATACTGTCGATCCGGTTTTCAAATTTATGTACCATATTTCTGGCTCTTGTGACAATTGCAACTCTGTCTTCGTAATCTTCTTTCGCATTTTCATAAGGAACAAGCAGTACGATCCTGTTTCCCATAATAGGACCTACAAGGCATTCAAAGAATCCCTGTGCGATTTCACGAAAAGTAGAATAAAATTTGTTTGCCTTTACACTTGCACCTACTGCATTACTGAGCATCCCATTTTCCATAGAATCTCCAAATTCTATGACCATCATATAACCGTATTTCTGACGGATATCAAGAAGCTGTGTATAATTATCCTGATAAGTAACAAAATCATCCTGCAGAAGAATATTATTGATATATCCACTCTCAATCATAGGTACCACTGTCTCCAGTTTCTCTCTGATCAGGAGATCATCGCTTCTCTTCTGCCGTATCTGATCTACCTTTGTCATCATCTTCGCGCAGGTTTCCAGAATTACTTTCTTATTTACAGGCTTTGTGAGAAACTCCTGAACTCCCAGGTTCACTGCTTCTTTTGCATAATTAAACTTATCATATGCAGTTATGACCACAAAAACTGCTGAGCTGTTAAATTTCTGAATTTCCCTGTCATTGCCTGGATTCCGCTTATTCCCGGCATCTGGATATCCATAAAACAGATATCCGGCGGATATGCCTGTGCCATCTCCACCACAACTCTGCCTGACTTTGCACAGTGGATCTCACATTCATTTCCATATTCAGTTTCAATAATTTTCTTTAATGATTCCAGCATGATACCTTCATCATCTGCCAGCAAAATTCTATACATCTTCTCTCACTCCCATAATACTTCTCTTAGTTTCATGCACAGGTATATAGATTACTGCTTCTGTGCCTTTTCCTTCACCTTCACTGTTAATCTCCATAAGCCCTGATTCCTCATAATAAAGTTCCAGACGACTGATCACATTATTCATACCGATTCCTGTAGAATCACCTTCTTCATTTCTGCGCTCTCTGTTTCCTGACAGAACACCCTCTATCTGTTCCTGCGTCATTCCCTTTCCATTATCTTTCACGCTGATACGTATATAATCTGCATCTCCTGTAACTGTGAGATGTATTTTTCCTTCCCATTCAATGTCACGTATTCCATGATTGACTGCATTTTCCACAACCGGCTGCAAGATCATACTTGGCATACGCACATTCTCCAGTGATTCATCCACCTCCTTGCTGAAATGGATATCTCCGGCGAACCGGACATTCAGAATATAAATATAGTTATCAACAGCCTCCAGTTCTTCTCCCAATGTGGCGTCTTCCTGTCCTTTTTTTACATTATAGCGAAAAAAATCCGCCATTTTCTCTACAAAAATCCCGGTCTGCTCTGCATCCTCCATCATTGCAAGCTGTGCTCCTGCATTCAGGGAATTAAACAGAAAGTGCGGATTGATCTGTGACTGAAGATATTTCAGCTGTGCTTCTTTCAGATGATTTTCCATAAGAAGCTCCCTCTCCATCATCTGCTGCTCTTTCTCCATACTTGCTTTCGTCCTTGCCATATACAGATCAAGATTCTCTACCATTGTATTAAACGCTCTGGTTACTGTTCCCAGTTCATCCTGTGCATCTGTATCGTGCATCTTTACATGGAAATTTCCCTGACCTACCAGTTGTGCTGTCTCTGCCATATTGGAAAGGGGAACAAACATATTTCTGGTGGCCTGGATGAGCAGAAGCATTCCACCGGCTACAATTATGATCATAATAACTGAATTGCTTATCTCCAGATATCTCATCACTGCACGAAGTACTGCATAAGTACTGGAGTTCTCCTGAAACATCAGGTTATTCAGTTCGTCAATAGATGACTGGATATATCTGTAAAGCTTTGTTGCATCATCATATTTACGCTTATACTGCTCAACGTTCCTTCCTCGTTTGGCAGCTACCGTTTCCGCAGTACAGTCCAGATATGTTTCCGACATTTTCCGGATATTCCGTTCCAGAAGCTTTACGGGATCATTGATATTATCTTCATTAAGTTTCTCAAGTTCATTTCTGTATTTTGCCTCATTCTGATAATAATCAAGAAGTGTCTGAGAATTCTTAACCTTAAGATACTTATACATATTATCCTGTACTTTCTCAAATACCTGTGAAAGTTCGGTAAGCTCTGCATTACTGGCATAAACATTATCCATCTTTTGCATGGAATTATTGATCCGCACATAAAAAAGCATATTCATGGCAAAAAGAAGGACAGCGATCATACCCACCTCTATAACGATTTTACTGACCAGTGAAAAATCTTTCCAGCGCAGCTGCTTCATCCGGACACCCCCTTCCTTCTCATTTCCCGTACTGCATTTTTGTCCAGGAAATTAATATCTACATTATAATAGGAATTGGTCCTTCCATCCTTCTGATATGCTGTCAGAGCTTCTATACTGTATCTGCCAAGCTGCTCTGTATCCACATCACAGGTAACAGAGATTACTCCCTTTTCCACTGCTGTAAGAATATCTTCGGAACTGTAATATCCTATGATTGTAACCTTTCCTGCAAGATTAAAGTCCAGCACTGCCTGACGTGCACATTCTGTAGTCTCTTCATCCATACACACAAGAATATCGGGTACTTTATCTCTCTGCTGAAAAATATCTGTTACCGCTTCTTCTGTCTCAAAGGTTCCGGTTAAGCGAAGATTTTTTCCTGTTATCTGGATATTTTGCAAAGAGCCTGCCTTTGCCTGGGCTGCATTGCTGATCTGTGTATATATCTGGCTCTGGTTCATATCATCAATATTTTTCTTCAACAGAATAAGAATACTTTCCGTATCCTCAGTCACATATTCCGCTACCTTTTCGCCATAGACACTTCCAAGCTGATAATCACTGACACCCACGAAAACTCTGACGCTTGCTGTGAACTGCATCTCCCATTACAGTAACAACCGAATTCCTTTCTGAACAGCCTCATTTATCTTCTCTTCCAGTCCCTGCTCCCCACTGTACTGCAGGATAATCCCATCTGAATTGAAGCAATACTCATATTCATATAATCAAGCTTACTGTAATCGCTCTCTCTTCCACTGCATCTCAGTTCAAGAATTGCATCATTCTTCTGCGCCCATTCCTGTGCACAATCATAAACCGCTTGCCAGAAAGAAGAATTCGGACTGTCTACGATCATATCGTATTTATATCTACACATAACTTCATTCTTCTCTTTCAGACTACTCCCCCCGGACAGTCCCTCGCAATAAGACTCTCCTATCATATAAAAAGCACTAAAATTCCTGCCAGTGCAAAGAAAACCAGCAGTTTTGTCCGTTTCTTTTTCATCTCAATCTCCGTAAATTCTTTCTTCGATATTTTGCAGAATCTATTATACAATAAATCGGTATGAATTGCTTTATTTTTTTCATATACTGTAATGATTACATCTGCCACCTGCTGTTTCTTTCGTTCTGACACAGATATTCATACTCTGTGTTCCGGAATCAGAGAGATATTTTTATGAGGAGTATCTTTGCATGAAGCGGACTTTAATATTTTTTGGAATATTATGCATGATTTTTTCCTGCTCTTTTCTTCTGCTGACAGACGCACACAGTTCCTTACTTCACTGGCAGGTCCCGGTATGCTTTCCCTTGTAAAACAGGCATCTGCAAAAGCTACAGCTTTGGAGAATTTTTCAACTGACACCATTGCCGGGATTCCCGTTGAAGAATCTCCCAGAATCGCATTGACCTTTGATGACGGTCCCAATGCCCGGTATACCCCCCATACTTCTGGATGGATTAAAAAAAAGAAACATCCGGGCATCTTTCTTTCTGATAGGCGAGAACATTGAAGGAAACGAAGACATACTCCTGCAAATGCGAAAAGACGGACATCTTATCGGAAATCACACCTGGGATCATGTACAGCTTGACAAGATACCGGCGGAGAAAGCCAGACTGGAAATTGAAAAACAAATAACAGAATCTATGAAGCTTCCGGAATTTACCCTTCTTATGTACGACCGCCTTTCGGCGCATGGATCAAGGATATGGAACTTTCTGTCACCATGCTTCCCGTATTCTGGGATGTAGATACCCTGGACTGGAAAAGCAAAAACATCGATTCTATCCTGTCTATCGCCCAGACACAGGTTCATGACGGTTCTATCATCCTGATGCATGACGGCTATCAGACATCTGTGGATGCAGCCCTGAAAATCGCTGATCTTTTTACTGAAAAAGGCTATGTTTTTGTCACTGCAGACCAGCTCCTGCTCACATAAAAGATTTGCTTTTTCCTGCCTGATTCGTTATACTGTTATACAAAGCTTGTACAGATTTCTCTGTAGCAGGATTATCCGCAGAGTATGCTGTACATCATTATATACAAAAGGAGTAATTAAACGAATGGACAGACTATTTAACATGGACAACAAATTCTTCACCGTCATGGGACGCGTGGCTGATCTTATTATGCTTAATGTGGTCTTTCTGATCTGTTGTCTGCCAATCGTGACTATTGGTGCGTCACTGACTGCACTCCACTATGTCACACTGAAAATGGCACGTAACGAAGAATCTTATATTATCAGAAGCTTCTTCAAATCCTTTAAGCAGAACTTCAAACAGGCAACTGTCATCAATCTTATCATGCTTGCAGTTGCAGCTATCCTTTACATGGATCTGCGTATTGTAGGCAATATCGACGGAACAATGTCTCAGGTACTGTATATCGTTTTCTTTGCATTTGGTATCCTTTATATGATGGTATTTCTGTATATTTATCCGGTGCTTGCCAAATTCTACAACTCCATCAAAAACACCTTCCGCAATGCATTCCTGATGGCTATCCGTCATCTTCCGTATACAGTCCTGATGGCAGTCATCACTCTGTTACCTGCAGGCGTGTTTTTTTATTAAAAGTTTCCGCATACAGTCCATGGCCATCATGCTTCTGTGCATGTTTGGATTTGCACTGGAGGCATTTATCAACGGACATTTTCTGGTAAAGATTTTTGATAATTATATTCCGGCTGATACAGATACCCAGGATACAGACCTTCAGAACGGAAACTCTGCTGAAACTTCATCAGCAGAAAATGATCACACAGTATGACCAAATGGGGAGAGAAACCATACCACTCTCTGGACTATATGCTGAGAGAGCGGTTTGGAGAAAAGGTTTATAAGGTCACGCTAAATGGCGGCATGTCCTGTCCCAACAGAGACGGTAAGATTGGAACCCGCGGCTGCATCTTCTGCAGCGCAGGAGGAAGCGGAGATTTCGCTGCAGATGCTGCACTTTCCATCACTGACCAGATAGAAAGCCAGATCAGTATCCTTTCACAGAAACGTCCGATTCATAAATATATTGCCTATTTCCAGGCGTACACAAATACCTACGCACCTGTGGAATATCTGGAGAAAATTTTTACAGAAGCAATCTCTCATCCAAAGATAGTTGCTCTTTCCATCGGCACCAGACCAGACTGCCTCAGTCCTGAAATCGTGACACTTTTGTCCCGGTTAAATAAACAGAAACCTGTCTGGATTGAACTTGGACTTCAGACGATCCATGAGTCCACTGCCAGGTATATCCGAAGGGGATATCCTCTCTGCGTTTTTGATAATGCCGTAAAACACCTGCGAAAAGAAAATATCGAAGTAATCGTGCATACAATCCTCGGATTGCCCGGTGAAAACACAGCAGATATTCTGGAAACTATGGAATACCTCAACCATATGGATATTCAGGGAATCAAACTGCAGTTACTTCATGTGCTTCGCGGCACTGATCTGGCAGCAGATTACGAGAAAGGACTGTTTCAGACTTACGAACGGGATGAATACATCTCTCTCCTTATAAACTGTCTGGAACATCTCAGACCGGATATGGTTATACACCGCATCACAGGCGACGGCCCCAAAGATCTGCTGATCGCACCACTGTGGGCAAGCCGTAAACGTGAGGTATTAAATATGCTGCATCACAGGATGAAAGAAGAACAAAGCTACCAGGGAAGACTGTTTTCACACTAAAAGATTCTCTGCTACTCTATGCAAAGGAGGGATAAAATGGCAACACCATTCACAGTTTACAAATTAATCGTGTTATACATGCTTCAGAATACCGAAAATACCCTGACAAATTCGCAGATTTCGGAATTTATCCTGGACCGGGAATATACAAACTATTTCCATCTCCAGCAGGCAATCTCAGAACTGGTAGAGGCAGAACTGATCACCATGGACACCCGTTCCAATGTCTCCCATTACCGGATTACCGAAGATGGCATAAAGACTCTCTCCTTTTTCCAGAAAGATCTCTCTCCTGAGATCAAACAGGAAGTCAGAGAATACCTGAAATCTACCGGCTTCAAAGCCCAGGAGCGAATCGTCACTCCTGCCGATTATTACATCACCAAACAGGGAACCTATTCTGTAAGATGCCAGCTCATCGAAAAGGGCAACTCCCTCATCGACCTGAACATCGCAGCTCCTAACCTTGAGGCAGCACAGTCGATCTGTAAAAAATGGTCCACACATTACCAGGAAATATACGGTAAAATAATGGAAGAGCTCTTATAATGCTCTTCCTTTTTATTTCCTAATCTTTACAAAAAAACAGGGATACGTTATACTAAAACAAATATACGTTCTATAGCACTCCTCGTAAATAATGTATATTGATTAAGAGACTTGCTATAATTTGTCAGAAATGTTTTATGTTACTATAAACACGAAATGAAATGTGACTGTTTTATCATCAGATTCTATGGAGAAAAAACTATGGATTTATTTGAATACGCCAAATCAAAAACCCTGGACCAGGAATCCCCCTCTGGCATCCAGACTACGCCCCACAACTCTGGATGAAGTTGTAGGACAGCAACACATCATCGGAAAAAACACCTTATTATACAGGGCTATCAAAGCTGACAAACTGACCTCCGTCATCTTCTACGGCCCTCCCGGAACCGGCAAGACCACCCTGGCAAAAGTAATCGCCAACACTACCAGTGCAGAATTCACCCAGATCAATGCCACTGTAGCAGGCAAAAAGATATGGAAGCAGTTGTAAAAGAAGCCCAGCAAAACCTGGGTATGTACGGCAAAAAAACAATCCTCTTCATAGACGAGATCCACCGCTTCAACAAAGGCCAGCAGGACTATCTCCTCCCATTCGTAGAAGACGGAACCATCATCCTCATCGGTGCCACAACAGAGAATCCATACTTCGAAGTCAACGCTGCTTTAATCTCCCGTTCCATCATCTTCGAACTGAAATCCCTGGAGATCTCCGAAGTCAAAGAACTCATCCTTCGCGCAGATCAACGAACAAAACAAAAGGAATGGGAAACTATAAAGCCCGGATAGATGAAGACGCCCTCGACTTCCTTGCAGACATGGCAGGCGGCGACGCCAGAAATGCCCTCAATGCCATCGAACTGGGCATCCTCACTACCCCCCGTAGCGAAGACGGTCTCATCCACATCACCCTGGATGTGGCATCTCAGTGCATCCAGAAAACGCGTCGTCCGCTACGACAAAAACGGAGACAACCACTACGACATCATCTCCGCCTTCATCAAAAGCATGCGTGGCTCAGACCCTGACGCAGCAGTCTACTACCTTGCAAAAATGCTCTACGCCGGAGAAGACGTCAAATTCATAGCCCGAAGAATCATGATCCTCGCCTCCGAAGACATCGGAAACGCCGATCCACAGGCCCTCTGCGTAGCAGTCGCCGCAGCCCAGGCAGTAGAACGCGTAGGAATGCCCGAGTCCCAGATCATCCTCTCCCAGGCAGTCACCTACATGGCCTGCGCCCCCAAAAGCAACTCCGCAGTCAACGCCATCTTCGCTGCCATGGACTCCGTCAAACGCACAAAAACCACAGTCCCGCCACACCTCCAGGACGCCCACTACGGCGGCCACGAAAAACTGGGCCACGGCATCGGTTACGAATACGCCCACGACTACCCAAACCACTACGTACACCAACAATACCTCCCCACCGAAGTCCAGGGAGAACACTTCTACGAACTCTCAGAAATGGGCTACGAGAAAACCTTAAAAGAATACCAAAACAAAATCAAATCCCAGTCTTAATCCCAAAAAGGGCAGCCTCCAAAGAGAGACTGCCCTTTTCATCATTTAAATTCCCATAAACGTTCATCTGCGCCAAAATCGCATCCACACACTTCTCAAATCCAAGCTTTCCTGCATTCAGACACAGATCATAATTCGTCGCATCACTCCAGTCCCCACCGGCAAATTTGCGATAATAATCCTGCTTCCTCTTATCATCCCTACGAAGAAACTTCTCAATCTCCTCATCACTGCCGCTGATCTTCTCTCTGGACTTCTCCACACGAAACTCCCAGGGTGCATGAACAAACACTCTCAAAGTATTCGGTCTGTCCTTAAACACATAATTCACACAACGCCCAACGATCACACAGGATTCCTTCTCTGCCAGATCCGTTGCAATCTTCGCCTGATAATTAAAAATATTCTCATCAGAAACAAACCCCTTCTGATCCGGTGCGATCAGATCTCCTTTATATAACCCTGTCTTATTAAACAGAGATGCCTTCACACTGGAGCCTTCTTCCACCTGTCCAAAAAGCTTCACATCAATCCCGCTCTCATCAGAAGCCATCTGAATGATCTGCTTGTCATAGAAAGAAACTCCCAGTTTCTCTGCCAGCATCTTACCGACGGTACGTCCGCCGCTTCCATACTGTCTCGCAATGGTAATTACAAAATTCTCCATAAAATCCCTCCTGTTTACTCTCCAAGATAAGCTTTCTGAACAGATTCATCATGAAGAAGATCACTTGCCTTACCTTCCAGTGTAATCCTTCCGGTCTCAAGGACATAAGCTCTGTCAGCAATAGAAAGAGCCTTCTTCGCATTCTGCTCAACCAGAAGAACCGTTGTTCCACTCTCACTTACCTCTTTAATGATATCAAAGATCTCATTTACAAAGATCGGTGAAAGGCCCATGGACGGCTCGTCCATCAGAATGATCTTCGGCTGGCTCATCAGCGCACGTCCCATGGCGAGCATCTGCTGCTCACCACCACTTAAGGTACCTGCAGTCTGATTCTGACGTTCCTTCAGACGCGGAAAACGTTTATATACTTTCTCAATGGTCGCATCAATCTCATTTTTATCAGATCTTGTAAAAGCACCCATCTTCAGATTCTGAAGAACCGTCATATTTGCAAACACACGTCTTCCTTCCGGAACATGTGCCATACCCATTGTTACGATCTTGTGAGGCGGAACCTTTGTGATATCCTGTCCGTCATAAATAATATGTCCTGATTTTGCACGAAGAAGCCCTGTCACTGTATGCAGGGTAGTAGTTTTACCGGCACCATTGGCACCGATCAGAGCAATAACTTCACCTTCATTTACAGAGAAAGAAACACCCTTCAATGCCTGAATCATTCCATAATAAACCTGTATGTCCTGTACTTCCAGTAATGCCATCTGTCTCTCCTCCTATTCTCCAAGATATGCCTTGATAACTTCCGGATCATGGAGCACCTCTGAAGTCTTGCCCTGTCTCAGAACATGACCGAAGTTCAGTACAGTCAGCTCCTCACAGATACCTGAAACCAGCTTCATATCATGCTCGATCAGAAGAATGGTCATATCAAAGTTATCACGAACAAAACGAATGGTATCCATCAGTTCCTCAGTTTCATTGGGGTTCATACCTGCAGCCGGCTCATCCAGAAGAAGAAGCTTCGGCTTTGTTGCCAGTGCTCTGGCAATCTCCAGCTTTCTCTGTTTACCATAAGGAAGGTTGGATGCAAGGATATCTGCCTCTTTGTCCAGATCAAACACTTTAAGAAGCTTCATTGCTTCCTCATTCATGGTTTTCTCAACCTTAAAGTATTTCGGAGTATGTACAATACTTGTAAAAAGGTTGTATTTATCATGATTGTGAAGTCCTGCCTTTACATTGTCCAGCACACTCATCTGATGGAACAGACGGATATTCTGGAATGTTCTGGCGATCCTGCCTTGTTGATATCAATGGTACTCTTTCCGGTGATATCCTGTCCGTCCAGATTGATGATTCCCTCGTCCGGCTTATACACACCTGTAAGAAGGTTAAAGATTGTAGTCTTACCGGCACCATTCGGACCGATCAGACCATAAAGCTGTCCTTTCTCGATGGAGACATGGAAATCATCCACTGCATGAAGACCGCCGAATGAAATATTTAAATGATTTACTTCCAGCAATGCCATAGCTTATGCCTCCTTTTTCTTAAATTTACTGAAAAGACGCTCTCTCATCTCGATTGCCTTAGGTGCCCAGTTGATCAGCATCATTACGATCAGCACGATTGCATAGAACAGCATACGGTAATCACTGAGTCCACGCAGAAGCTCAGGAAGAAGGTTCAGAATCACTGCCGCAATAATAGAACCACGCATATTTCCAATTCCACCGAGAACTACGAATACCAGGAACATGATAGACATGTTATAACCGAAGTTCTTCGGAAGTGCTGTTAAAGTTGCAAGATTATGAGCATAAAGCACACCGCCGATACCGGCTAATGCTGCTGAGATTGCAAATGCTTTCAGTTTATACTTTGTGATATCAATACCAATTGATTCCGCTGCAATACGGTTATCACGGATTGCCATGATCGCACGTCCGTCTCTGGAATTGATCAGGTTCAGAACTACGAATAAAGTAACCAGGATCAGAATCACACCTATAGTAAAGGTTGACTGTCTCGGTGTACCTGTGATACCCATGGCACCACTGATGATCATTTTTCCACCAGGCTCCATTCCAAGAGACATCTGGTCTTTCATGGAAAAATGGATTCCGTTGCTGTCAATTCCTACATAAAGCACATTGATGATATTCTTAATGATCTCACCAAATGCCAGTGTTACGATAGCAAGGTAGTCACCTTTCAGACGAAGTACAGGAATACCGATCAGGAATCCAAAGATACCTGCACATACAGCTCCGATAATCAGAGCAACGAAGAAACGAAGTCCTGCATTTGTAAATGTATCCATAGTTGCCTTTGTAAATGCTGCACTGGTGAAAGCACCGATACACATAAATCCGGCATGTCCAAGACTTAACTCACCCAGAATACCAACCGTTAGGTCAGGGAAAGAGCCAGGATAATATATACACAAAGAGGCACCAGAAGACCCTGCATCAGGTTGGAAAGCAGATTCCCTGCGATCATTCCCTGTACGATCAGATATGCTGCAAGAACCATTCCGTATGTAATGAGATTGCTTTTTGTTGTTTTGTTTAATTTCTTCTTTTCCATGTCTGCCACCTCACACTTTCTCCTGAATGTTCTTACCAAGAATACCGGTAGGTTTCACAACCAGAACTACGATCAGAACACCGAATACAATGGCATCAGCCATCTGTGAAGAGATATAAGCTTTACCAAAAATCTCCAGGATACCCAGAACAACACCTCCGATAAAGGCTCCCGGGATAGATCCGATACCGCCAAATACAGCTGCAACGAATGCTTTGATACCAGGCATAGCACCTGTATATGGTGTCAAAGACGGGTATGCAGAGCAGAGAAGCACACCTGCGATTGCTGCAAGTCCGGAACCGATTGCAAAAGTAATGGAGATTGTTTTGTTTACGTTAATACCCATTAACTGGGCAGCGCCTTTATCCTCAGATACGGCAAGCATTGCCTGCCCTGTTTTTGTCTTGCTGATAAAGAGCATCAGACCTGCCATAATCAGGATACCACCGATAATGGTTACGATGGTTACACCAGTGATCACGATAGAACCACCTGCAAGTTTCAGGGATGGAAGACTGATCACGTTACTGAATGATTTGGTATCTGCTCCCCCAGATCAGAAGGGCCACGTTCTGAAGCAGGTAGCTGACACCAATTGCTGTGATCAGAACAGCCAGAGGTGAAGCTGCATTACGCAATGGTCGATACGCAACGCCTTCGATCACAACGCCCATGAGTGTACAGATGATAATGGACAGCAGGATGGCTAAAATCGGATTTAATCCCATGCCGCTGACTGCGACATAAACTACATAAGAGCCGACCATGATAACATCTCCATGAGCGAAGTTCAGCATTTTAGCGATTCCGTATACCATGGTATAACCAAGAGCGATGATCGCATATACACTTCCGAGGCTGATACCACTGATAAGATATGATATAAAACTACTCATAGAAGTCTTTCCTTTCTTATATTTAAATAATTTTATTGTGTGTAAAACTGGCAGATTTGCCTTTAGCGAAATCTGTCTTGTTTATTTGCCAAAAGTAAATCTGTCATTAACGCATTAATGTAATAACGTATTAGGCAACAGGGCTGTCTGCATAATTCAGACAGCCCCGTTGGCATGCAACCATTGTCCACTCCAGGAACAATCGCATTTTATTTCTTATGAAATCTTTTCAGTTATTTCAATTTCATTATTCCATTGCTGCGTAAGCACCATCTTTGATTTCTACAGCTTTCGGAGCTTTGTTCGGCTCACCGTCTTCTGTCCATGTGATCTCGTCACCTGTAACACCTTCAAGTGTGATCTCGGTCATGCCTTTTTCAAGTGCTGCACAGATATCTGCAACATCCATGTCTGCTTTTACATCTTCTTTTTCTGCTGCTGCTTTGACTGCGTATACTGCATCATAAGCATCTGCTGCGAACTGGTTTGGTGTGTCTTTGTAAGCATCTTTGTATGCTTTTACAAAGTTCTGGGTTTCTCATCTGTAGAATCTGCTGCAAATGGTGTAAGAAGCATCAGCCCCTCTGCAAGAGATGTATCAAAGTTTTCTACACCAAGGATACCGTCCATACCGTCGCATCCGAAGAATTTAGTTTCAAATCCCATGCTGTCTGCCTGTGCAAGGATCAGGGAAGCTTCTGTATAATAAATCGGAAGGAATACTAATTCAGCACCACCGTCTTTTGCTTTCTGAAGCTGTACGGAGAAGTCTTTATTGTTATCAGCAGTAAATGCTTCGGAAGATACGATTTCAATACCCTGATTAGCTGCTTCTGCTGTGAAGTTCTGTGTGATACCTGATGAATATACATCAGAGCTATCGTAGATAATAGCTACTTTTGTAGCAAGTTTATGCTCTCCAATGTACTGAGCTGCTGCAGTACCCTGGTTCGGGTCAGAGAAGCATACACGGAATACGTTCGGATTAGCAACACACTCTGTTGCAGATCCGGATGGAGTAAGCTGGAACATATTGTCTGCTGCTGTTTCATTTGCTACAGCTACACAAGGTGTAGAAGTAACTGTACCAACCAGGACGTTCATTCCCCAGTCTTTTAATGCGTTGTAAGCGTTCAGGGTTTTCTCAGCATCGTTTTCATCATCTTCAAATTTGAACTCTACCTGATATCCGTTGATTCCGCCGTCTTCGTTTACTTCATTGATTGCAAGCTCTGTTGCATTCTTTACAGCCTGTCCATAGATTGCTGCTGCTCCGGTTACAGGTCCGATTCCACCGATCTTAAATGTAGCATCGTCTGCAAATACAGATACAGGTGCAACTGTTGACATTACCATTGCTGCTGCCGCAGTAACACTGATGATTTTTTTCAGGTTTTTCATAATAAATCCTCCTTATATTTTGTCAGTCCTTTCGTCCCTCTTACGGCTCATAAGATTAGCTTCCGTTACCATTCATTCCACCCGGTATATCATTTTCACCAGATTCCGCAAGTTCATTTATTATGTAGAGGAACTGAAAAGTAACAAAAAAGCCAACTGGGTTCCCAGCCGGCTTTGGCTTCCACTGACACTTTTAATATGTTGCTGTTTTGAATTATATCACCATATATTTGACCATGCAAGAAAAACTTTATGGAAATTTAAGATTTTTCCGTCTTTCATGGACACTTGACCGTACCGCGCACGCAATTTTATCCCATTCATCGAAAAATGCATTAAAAAAAGGTACACATAGAAACCGTAACAATTTCTATGTGTACCTCAAAATTCTGATTTAATTTATCAAATCTTATGTCTCTCTAAAACCGACAATTATGCAATTGCTTTTTTAGCGATCTCAGCAAGTGCTGTAAATCCTTCTGCATCGTTTACTGCAAGTTCAGCAAGCATCTTTCTGTTGATGTCGATGTTTGCAACTTTCAGTCCGTGCATCAGTTTGCTGTAGGATAATCCGTTCATTCTTGCTGCTGCGTTGATACGAGCGATCCAGAGCTGTCTGAACTGACGTTTTTTTTCTGCTTTCTTCCTGCATAGGAGCTAGCAAGTGCTCTCATTACAGACTGTTTAGCAACTCTATACTGTTTGGAACGGGCTCCTCTGTAGCCTTTTGCCAGTTTTAATGTACGATTATGTTTTTCTTTGCGTTTAATCCGCCTTTAATTCTTGCCATTTCTTAAATTTCCTCCTGTTTGTCTATCTTCAATGAATAAATGCTTCTTATAAATATGGTAATGCTTTCTTCATGCTCTTAACATTAGTAGCA
>ENA-OPZD01000169-OPZD01000169.1-human-gut-metagenome-genome-assembly--contig:-NODE-169-length-20719-cov-3.287296_pt1 | contig 20719 bp, 25 predicted proteins | sample MGYA00242479_ERZ504495 | MGnify/ENA primary metagenome ERZ504495 (study PRJEB26092, sample SAMD00036286) | human gut metagenome | host: Homo sapiens | study: EMG produced TPA metagenomics assembly of... | reverse complement strand
TCGGATCAATAATCACACAAAAATAAAAAATTAATTTTTTTATTTCTTTTTCAAAAACGGATGTTTTCTGATATGTCTGCGTATTTTTATCCGGATATCGACAGTCAGCTATAGCAGTCATTCCCACCAGCGCAGTCAACATAACTACTGCCACTGCGGCAGCTGCAGATTTCAGGATTCTGTGAGTCCTGTTCCAGTCATACTCAAGAATTTCAAGTTTTTCCTTTGCTGCCCCGGTGCTTCCTGTCTTTTCAGCCCTGACTGCTTCATTGAAATCCCCTGTTTCTCTCAGTCGGGTGATCAGCCGATCATACCCCGCCCGGATCTTCTCCTCGGATTCTTCCGGAAATTCATCCCATGAGGTTTTACCTGCTGCGTTCAGCAATGCGGATTCAAGTATTTTGGTTTCAGTATCATACTGCTCTTGAAGTATTTTGTCTATCTGCTGATTTTTGTCTGTATATCTGTTTTGTTCTTCATAATATTTAACTTTCCTTGACAATTTCTCCCCCTGGGTTCATATTAAATAGTAACGTATAGCAATTCCATAAAATAATGAATCCGGACATTTTCGCAGGATTTCACATATTCCCTGCAGTCTTTTATAGAATTGTTGTAACTATTCAGAATAAAACAGGAGGAATCTCTATGAAACATATTGTGCTCACCGGCGGCGGCACAGCCGGACATGTGACTCCGAATATTGCTCTGATCCCACGCCTTAAGGAGCTTGGATACGAAATTTCCTATATCGGATCCTACGATGGAATCGAAAAAAGCTTATTGAAGAAATGAATATTCCTTATTACGGAATCTCATCCGGAAAGCTGAGACGTTATTTTGATCTGAAAAACTTCACAGATCCATTTCGTGTACTGAAAGGATTCGGTGAGGCCAAAAAATTATTGAAACAATTAAAACCAGATGTGGTTTTCTCCAAGGGTGGCTTCGTGACTGTCCCGGTTGTAATCGCTGCCGGTCGACGTAAAATTCCTACCATCATTCATGAATCAGATATGACTCCCGGACTTGCAAATAAGATCTGCATTCCATCTGCAACAAAAGTATGCTGTAACTTCCCTGAGACTGTAAAAAGTCTTCCTGCTGACAAAGCAGTACTTACAGGTACTCCTATCCGTCAGGAATTATTAAACGGAAGTAAAGAGGCAGCCCGCGAATTCTGTGGTTTCACAGATGACAAACCGGTTCTTATGGTGATCGGCGGAAGTCTTGGTGCTGCATCTGTCAATGAAAATATCCGTAAAATCCTTCCGGAACTTTTAAAAGAGTTTCAGGTTATCCACCTGTGTGGTAAGGGAAAAATGGATGAAAGTCTCAAAGACACAAAAGGATATGTACAGTATGAATATATTAAACAGGAGCTTGCCGATCTGTTTGCTCTGTCTGATATCGTTATCTCCCGCGCAGGTGCCAATGCAATCTGTGAACTGAATGCTTTAAAAAACCCAATCTTCTGATCCCGCTTTCTGCAAATGCCAGCCGCGGTGACCAGATCCTCAATGCACGTTCATTTGAACGTCAGGGATTCAGCATGGTACTTGAGGAAGAAGAGATTACAGAAAGCACACTTTTAAACGCAATCCGCGAACTGTACCAGAACAGAGAGTCCTATGTTCATGCCATGTCAGAAAGCAGTCATATGAATTCTATTGAAAAAATCACCGGGCTGATCGAAGACTGCGTAAATAAACAGTAATCACCGGGTTATTTTCTTATATTCCCTGGCAAGCCAGCGTCTCGTCCTCATGACTCTGTTATTCACATTATTTTCTGTGATATGATAATGTCTGGCAACGAGACGCGTTGGTATGTCATATAACGTTACACTGACATAGATTTCATAATTTGTCCTGTTCTTTTCTCTCAGTTTTCAAATATCGACTGCAGGTATCCTGCTGCCTCCAGATTCAGAACAATCTCATCTACACGATTACCTTTTCTTACCCGCATATCTGTCATTTCCAGAATCGCATCTGAATTCGCATATTCATATTTCCTGAAGGCCTTTTTGCGATGATCGGATGCCTTATGGTAGCTGATTCTGACAATCAGATTCTCCAGTTTCTTTTCATCTGAAAAATCCACACTCCGGCCCATATGAAACAAAGTCTCAAATACATCCTGACAGACATCTTCTGCTTCGTCTTCATCGCCAAGGATAAATTTTCCAATATTGAACGCCCGAGAGCGGTATTTCCTGTAGATACTTACAAAATCTATATTTTCCATCTTTTGTAATGTGCTGTATCAGAATATCAGGACAGCTGCTCCTTTACTTTTAACAGGATTTCTTCTTTATCTGCATCATTGAGTTCACCCGGGTGCCATGTGATTCCCACCTGATCTCCTTTATATCTCGGAATCAGATGCATATGAAAATGAAATACTGTCTGCCCTGCACACTCGCCATTATTCTGTACAATATTAAATCCGTCACATTTCAGTGCTGCTGTCATTGCTGTCGCCATTTTCTTTGCAAGAATCATTGCCTTTGCAGCCATTTCATCCGATAATTCATAAATATTGGCAGCATGCGATTTCGGAAGGATCAGCGCATGTCCCTTACTCGCCGGGCCCAGGTCAAGAATTACCCTGAAATTCTCATCCTCATAAAGTGTTGCAGCAGGAATCTCTCCATTAGCGATTTTACAAAAAATACAATTTTCCATCTTTAAATCCTTCTTTCTTAAAATTCAAGATTTTGATTTGCAATAATCAGTAATACTTGTCGTTTTATTGCGAATTTTTCAGGACGAAATCAGTTGCGGCTGAAAGTTCACAATGATACACTTTTCCTGAGGTGATAATATGCAGATTGAAATAACAAAACAATCAGAAAAAGATTTTCGTTTTCTTTTATCCAGACTTTCACATGAAATCCGTAATCCGGTCACGCTGATCAACAGTGAACTTCAGTTGATGGCTTCCTCTCACCCGGAACTGTGCAGTTACAGACAATGGGACAGTCTTATGGATAACCTTGAATATGTAAAAGAACTGCTGAAAGAACTCTCTGACTTCAGCCATGCGCAGACAGTTACTCTTGTTCCCGTAAATCCCGCGGAATTTCTGACCACTGTTTTATCCTGTCAGAAAAACACTCTGGACTATCTGGGAATCCGGCTGGAAATACATGTGGAACATACTTCTTCACCTGTTTTTCTTGACCGGATAAAAATGCGTCAGGTCATATTTAACCTGATCAAAAATTCCTGTGAAGCCATCGATCAGCCAGGCGGAAAGATTATTGTAAATCTCACCCCTGCAGATTCCGGCATCTGCATCTGTATTAAAGATAACGGATGTGGTATGACGCATAAGCAGACTGAGAATATCTTTCATCCCTTCATTACATATAAACCGGAAGGAACCGGTCTCGGGCTTGCAGTAACAGCAGAAATCATCTCTGCACACCATGGTCAAATCAGGGTTTCCAGCACTCCCGGTCAGGGTTCTGCCTTTTATATTTATCTGCCGGCATCCCCTGAATAAAGGTCGGTTATCCTGCACGCTGCGAAGGGTGATAAAGCAGAACTGCAAGCAGGAATCCACAGATAAGACCGCCTACATGTGCCGCATTGTCCACTCCTTCGCTTGTAAAACCAAAATAAAGCGAAAAAGCAGCCATAATCACTACCTGTCTGGCAGAAAGATCTTCAATATGACCTCTGCCCCTGATCACAGCATAGATCATTGCACCCATCACAGCAAACACTGCACCGGATGCACCTGCCGAAACTGCAAAATCCGCACTGTCCAGTTCCAGGAACAGACACAGCAGATTTCCACCCATTCCTCCCAGAAGATAGATCAGCAGATATTTCAGTTTTCCAACTGTACGCTCCAGTCTGCCTCCAAGCACAAACAGTACCAGCATGTTATTTCCAAGATGCTGCGGTCCAAAATGAAGGAACATACTTGTAAAGATCCTATAGTATTCTCCCTGCATAATGGCAGGAGTATATGCTGCTCCGCACTGAAGCATATGCATGGTATCCTCTGATCCTCCGGTAAATTCCACTGCAGTAAAAACAAGAATATTCGCCAGAATGAGAAGCACTGTAACCGGTGCCTTTTTCAGTTCTTCCAAGTTTTACCTCTTTTTCTGTTTCTTTTATCTCAAAAACAATGTACCATTACTAAATTGTAGCAGACCTCCTGTATTTTGTAAAAACATTTATTCCAGAAATATATATCTTGCCTGTGCAAAATCCACTTCATCTTCCGGTTCAAGCTGATATTCCTCATCCGGACGAAGTAATCTTCCATTTACAGACGTTCCGTTTCTGGAATTCATATCACTAAGGAAATAGTTTTCTTCTTTTTTCGTATTTTTGCATGGATACGGCTTACGGTAGGCAGGCTGATCACCGCATCACAGGCAGTTTCCAGCTTTCCGATCACAGTCAGATCTTCATTGAGATAAATGGTCGCCAGTTCTCCCGGTTCTTTACTCACCAGACTGGCAGGTCCGCTTACTGTTCCGGCAGATAGTACTACTGTTTCACCATAGTCCATATGTATCCGGGATGATTTGGAAGTTTTTTGTCCACAGTCTGACATTTTCTGCCCATTCACCGGCTGACTCTGATTTGTTTGCTGATTCTCTCCACTGTCTGGGACAGGTTTTCATATAATCTGTCCTCCCATTTCTGCTCTGACACTTTTCCTTCTGCTTCTTTCCATCCTGATCTTTTCCCTGATGTTTTCTTTTCTGTTTTATTCCATGATGGCATATTTCTTATTTTTTCTATGTGTCTCACTGTTTCTCCTGATGCATACGTCTGTTCCGGGAGATGCAAAACTTTTTTTTGTCTTATAATACGCAGGCCCAGCATGATACCCGCTATAGCTATAACAATTACACCAAGTATGGTTTCCATTTCCACATGTGGCAGATATCCCTTCAGGATAGCAGCTGCCAGTCCACAGATCAGAACAGCAGCCGGCACAATAACACCGACCGGGTTCAGTCGGCCGGGTTCTTTTGAATCTTCTCCTTCTCTTACAAATTCATTCCGGTTTTCATTATCTTCCGGGAAAGTCTCTTCTTCTGCAAACTCCATCTCCTGCTCTGTCTTTTTTGCATTTATTTTTTCTTTCTTCTCCCCATTTACATCTGAACTCTGAGTTTTGTATAATTCTTCTTTAATATGCTCCAGATGAAAACTGTCTTCCATTGCTCTTTTATATACTCCATATCCAAGGATTACCGCATCCTGATCCTGATGGTCTATTTTCGGCAGAATATATTCTGTCAGAAGCTGAAACTGTTCTTTAATATCCTTCTCATATCCGGGCATCATACAGAAATAAATCTGTCTTTTTTCAATATCTGTATAAATATATTCCGGCGACATTATAAACTGTCCGGGATTGATCAGATATTCCGCCGCATCTTCCATAACCTTTACAAAACCACCGAAAATAAGCCTGAGATCTTCAACTCCCATCTTCTTTTCTTCATACAGCACATTCACCGCCTGTTTCGAAGTAATATCAAAATAGATAAGAAATCTGCCGTCCATCCCCTGTATCCTGCACTTCAGAAGAGAGGGAATCACATTTCCCGCAAGCATCCTTACCTGATAGGAATCTGTATTGATCTCATTCTCACCATAGACAATGAGATAATTATGATTCATATCCCTCTTATATTCTGTCCGCATACTATTCTATTCCCCCATTTCTCTCAGAACCGCCTGCGCCGCCCGCAGTCTGCGGATATGTTTCACCGGATTTATCACTACAGATTTCCCTTCTGTCCTCAAATGCCAGCTCAGATTGCCATACGACGAGATTGTGTCCAGGTCATAGGTTACCTGCACTTCTTTTCCCACATTTGTCTGGGTATCTAAATTCTCCGCCCCGAAAAAGCCAATACTCCCCAGTTCCTCACTGCGCATCCTTGCAGTATCATATATTTCTCCGTTTTTCTTAATCCCTTCCATGCTCCCGCTTACTGCCGATTCATAAGCTGCCGCTGTCAGCCATGCCCTGTTATGTACAAAAAAGCTCAGATAGATAAGTCCCATCAACACCAGCAGGATCAACGGCATGACACAGGCAGTCTCGATTGTAAAACTTCCCTTACGAATTATACTGTATTCATTTGTTATACAAAAATTATCTTTCATATCAAAAATCCTCCCAGATATCCTGCCAGCAGAAATGGCACAAACGGTATTTCCGTACTTCCCTTTCTGCAAAATCCCATCATCATGATGCCGGACCATACTGCACTGCAGATCATTCCTATAAAAAGTGTTGAAAAAAATTCTTCCGGGTACAGCACTGTCCCCAGTGCCATAAGCAGCCAGCCATCGCCCATTCCCATAGTACCTTCTGTAAGGATGCTGATCAGCACAAAGAGAAAACCTGTCCCCACGCACATAAGAATCTCCGGAACATTTCTTCTGCTATATATTGTCCACACAGTTCCGCAGACTGCAAATATTATGATCAGCAGAAGAGAAACCTGCTTTTTTCTGATATCTATCCATGAATTTATTCCCAGAAATCCAAGTATACATATTTCTTTTACGCCATTCATCTCCATATACATCTCTCCGGCAAAATTCAGCCACACCTGCTACATGCTCCCATTTCCGAAACAGAGGAAGCTTTTACCAGTCTTACCGAACGTTTCAGCCCACTGCAGGACTCCAGATTATGGTATCTGTTTCCCTGTTCCGTAACATATACCACTCCTGCCGGATTCTGATTCCTGCTGCAGATTTCACAGGCTGAATAATGCTCCCCGTACTTATTGTATGCAGATTTTGCGGAACTTCCGGGAATTTGTTTTAATGAAACATTCAGATAGCTGCAGCCCGGATTTTTATGGTACACACTGCCCGAGGCAGTTACATAAACCATCGGTTCTGTTTCTCCCTGCTCTCCTCCATTGTCAGGAAATTCGGTTCCTGTCCATGCATGGACTTTTACATGGTTATAAACTACAACATCCGGAAGAGGTATCAGTCCACCAAAGGGTTTATACGTGTAGATATCCGGCAGCGTAATATCATCAACACTGTCCCCACCCGGAAGATACGCATACATTCCTGCCTGTTTTGCCTTCGTACACAATGCAGTCAGATGTTCCGTCTGCAGTTTATATATATCCATAAACGAAATCAGCGTAACCATTCCCAGGAAGAACAGCGGCAGTACAAGTGCTGTTTCTACTGCCAGACTTCCCTTCTTAATCTTTCCCCGAAAAGAGGTGCAGAAAGATACTTTTACAGAAGAAACTTCTCCAATATGTTCTTTTGCATTTGTCCGAAAATATTTCCGACTCTTTTGGGGGAATAAAAGATCGTAAATATTGCTTAGAGAGACTTTTCTCCTTTCATAAATTTTTTATCTTTTTTCCGATTTCTTCAATGCTTTGTTTTTCTTTCTGTAAAAGCATCTTTTCACACCTCTTTTCAGCAATTCATTCATAACAATACTGATGTATCACCTGAAATTCCTTTTTCCTGTTTGCTTTTACCTCCGCAAATGCCTCCAGAGCTACAACACAGGAATCCATATAAAAATTTGCCCTGCCTTTCTTTCTTATCGCATCTTCGATCATATCCATAGCTCTCATCACTTTCTTTTCCTTTGAAACAGGCAATATCAGAACCTGAAGGTAATCCTCATAGGACAATCCATGTTCATTGTTTTTCCGCATGGAATCCAGTCCTTCCATCAGACTTGAAAGATTAGACAGCGAAATCTGCCAGTCTGCGGAAGTTTTTACAAGGGGAATCTTCCCTCCTGCAAAAAGTTCTCTCACATCCAGTACGCTCTCCGCAAATGCCCAGCATAAAAGCAATGCAGACTCTATCACTACTGCTGCCGGAGGAACCAGAAATCCCGACGCAATGGCTGCAGCGAGTGCCTGTGCCTCTGTTCTTTTTACATTATCTGCCATCAAACATGCAAAGTTTACGCCTTCTCTGATGAACAAGAGCTTTGATGCCACAGATTTAAGGTTATCTATATCATTGTCTCTTCCTCCAAAACATATTCCATCTGATATGCAAGACTTTCTTTTGACGGATCTGTGTAATTTCCCAGATGATTCATCAGATACTGCTGAAACAAAACCCCGGAAGTATAACTGCTATCTGCTGTCACTCCGTCCGGCATCTCCATTCCCTGTTGCAGCTGTCTTCCCGAAACCATTGTGTCTTTGCTGACTGTCCGGGTGGAAATTTCCCGTCCGGGCGGCAAAACCAGCTCCAGTATTCCCATTTTCATAATTCTTTTTATAATACTGATGGGATTGTCAGCCTGTGGCTGGGTTGATATTTGTCCTTCCTGTTGCTGCCTGTTTTCAGCTTCCTGTGCTGCCTGCCGGCTTTTCTGAGAAGCCTGATCCATTTCCGAATCATATCTGTCGATGGAGCCTCCTGTCTCCGCCTGTTTCGCTTTCAAATCCGCCTCTTCTGTTTTTCTCTCTCGATCAGACATTTTGTTGAGAAGGAGCTGTACCCCCTGACTTCCAAGAGTTTCCTGCATATACTGCACAATCTGCTGATAAAAAACCTCTCCGCACTCATCTGTCAGAAGCCGGTAACCGGTAAGTCCGCTCTGATGCAGTTCAAGTTTCTGACTGTTCTGCTTTAACACCGGTTTCATATAGGATTCCAGATTATCGCAGATCTTTGCGAGATTAAGCTGCCCGCCTCCCATGGAACCATCCAGCGCAAACAGATCATATTCCTCAAGAAGTTTCCTGTCATACTGTCCAAATACAGAATAAAGTCCGATATCCATACTGTTGAGTATTTGGGTTCTGGCCGATGCCATACGTACAGATTCTATACTTGTACATACAAGAGACAAAAGCAGACTGAGTATTAATGCAAGAAATAATGTAATGCTTCCTCTTTCCTTTCCGCAATATTTCATACAGGAAGTACACCTCCTTCTCTTTTCATCTTAAATAGAATTACTCTGTTTGGCGATCTTTGAAAGAATGCTCTGCACCAGTTCGGTCAGCTGCTCTTTGAAAATAATGACAAGCCCGATCAGGACTACAAGAATCAGAATGATCTCCACAACACCTACAGCGTCTTCTTCCTCTGCGAATCTTCGTATCAGTCCGTTTTCTTTTTATCTGTCTTATCAATTGTCCCATTTTTCCCTCCATATCCAAAAGCACCCTTTACGCTGCACAGAATTTACTGCAACACCTTATCATGTTTCTCCGTAGAAAGACATAAAAGCAGGAATCATGACAATTGCCATAACGACAATAAGCATCATGATCATCGGCACCAGAAGTTTTGTGGCTGCAGCCTCTCCAAGAACACGTGCTTTTCTCTTTCGTTCTTCCCATGCTTCGGTTGATTCTCTTTCAAGCATATCAGCCATCTGTCTGCTACCCTTCTGGAGATTCTGGATAAGAAGCGTGGCAAATGTTTTATACTTTGCCTGACCACATCTTTCTCCAAATCTTCTGTATGCTTCACTTTCAGAAACTCCGCTTTCCATCTCATAGCATACAATCCGTATCTCTTCATACGCAGGTCTTGGATTCCGCTTTCTCTTTCCTTCCATAATCCAGAGAAATTTTCTGGAATGCCTTTCTTACAGTCATCCCGGCCTGAACCAGAAGTGTAAATTTCATGATCAGTCCCGGATAATCCATAAGAAGTTCTTCATACCGTTTCTGAAGCTGAACCTGTTCTTCTCTCCCTTTCATCACAAGAATTGCCATTGCCGCAATAAGAAACAGTCCTGTCAGAAGCATTCCGGAAGTGTCTGCCGGACTTTCCCATTTTACCTTTTTTCCATTCAGCTTATCCGGAAGATAATAATAATCCGGATCACTGCGCTGCTCGTTATACCGGGATACTGCCTCTGCAATACTTTTTTGTGCCTGTTCTTTTCTGGTCAGCTTCTTATTCTGTTTCGGTTCTTCCTCCTGCTCTTCCAGTTCCTTCTCCGGTACCTGAATGTACATGGAGACCGGTTCTTCTCCGTCAACGGATACCATAAATTCCTTCTCATATGATCCTGTATCCTCCTTTTCCAGACGGTATCCCTGAGGATACACCTGTCCACCGTTTTGCAAAGTAAGGATCATGCCCAGCAGATTTCCGGCTATCGCTACTACCGCAAAAAGTCTGATACCATCCTTCCCTCCGATTCCGGAAGATGGAATCCATCCTTTTTCCAGCCGGTCAGTGCACACAGGATCATAACAAAAATGACAACATGTACCCACATTTGTACTGTCACACCTCAATATCTACAATCCTTCTGCCAAGCCAGTATGCCGCAGCATAAATGACAAGACAGATACTCATTGCTGCAATTCCAAAGGGATTTCCATAAAGAACACTTAAGAAGCCCGGTGAAGTCATCTGCAAGTACAGGATAATTCCCACAGGCATAAGACTCATGATCATCTGTTCTGACTTCTTTGCTGCCAGTGTAGCCTCTATCTCTTTTTTAACGTCAATCTTATCTCCAAGCATACGAGACACCTTCTGAATTACCCGGTTCATATCACCACCTGTACGCTTGGCTGTATAAAATACAGAGGCAAAATTTTCGATATCTTCTATCTGACTTCTTTCTCCAAGATCCAGAAACAGCTCTTCCAGCGGAACACTGATATGCTGCTGGCTTTCAATATAGCGAAATTCCTCCACAATATCCGTTCCCTTTCCGTAGAGTCTCTCCAAATCTCTGACACAGGTTTTTACCGCGCTTTCCACCGAATATCCGGCCTGAACCGCAACACTCAGCGAAGTAAGTGCATCCTTAAACTGATAATTCAGATTCTTCCGTCTTTCCCTGATCATACGATTTTTCTGCCATTTCAGATAAAACACAGGAACGGGAAGCATAAGAAGCAACACCCATTTACTTTTGTAAAAAGATAATCTGCCATTATGCACAACGCCAGTGCCTGTCCCATATATTTCAGTAGTTCTTTCATAGAAAAACGATAATGATCATAATTACGTTTCTGATAAAGCTGTTCTTTTTCTTTCCCTTTCATAGTTCAATCCCCGCTCTTTCCAGTTTTTCCACATGAAGGAGGGATGCTGTCTTTACAAGACCTTTCCCTTCCTGCCATTGATACAGCGGCCGGATACGGATTTCTCCATTTTCAAAGCCGCACACCTCAGTTACTTCCAGCAATTTCCTTGATTTATCCCTCATTCTTCCCAGATGTACCAGAATATCCACTCCGGAAGCAATCTGTCTTCTGATTGCTTCCAATGGAAGATCAAACGCCCATCAGAACCATTGTTTCCAGTCTGGATAACATATCCCTGGCAGAATTGGCATGGGCAGTAGACAGCGACCCTTCATGCCCTGTATTCAATGCCTGAAGCATATCCATTGCCTCTCCGCCGCGGACTTCTCCCACTATGATTCTGTCTGGACGCATTCGTAATGCAGATTTGATCAGATCTCTGATCGTAACGGAAACTGCTCCTTCCATGTTTGCCATCTTTGCTTCCAGCCGGACCAGATTGTCAATTCCCCTGATGCGAAGTTCTGCATTATCTTCTATTGTGATCAGTCTTTCGTCCCTGGGGATATATTCCGACATTGCCGCAAGAAATGTAGTCTTTCCGCTTCCGGTTCCGCCTCCTATGACCATGGAATATCTGGCCTTCACAAGCTTCTCCAGAAATTCTGCACATTCCTGTGTGATACTTCCCAGTGCGATCAGCTTTTCCATTGTAATGGGGTGTTCAGGAAAACGCCTTATAGTGAGAATCGGACCATTTAATGCAACCGGATAAATTACAGCATTTACCCTGGAACCATTTTCCAGTCTTGCATCCACGATCGGCATGGATTCATTGATCACACGATTACATTTTCCAACAATCTGCTGGATCACATCCTCCAGTTTCTCAGCAGAAGTAAAACTTTTATGCCATTTCATAAGCTTGCCGGCCCGTTCTACAAAATGGTATCCGGCCCGTTTACCATGATCTCAGTCACTGTCTCATCATCCACCAGTTCCTGAAGCACATCCAGTTTGCGGACAGAATAAAACAGTTCCTGACGAAGCTGTACCTTTTCTTTCAGCGCAAGACGGACATCTTTTATCTGGTTCAGAATCAGCTCATCAATTACATCAAGGATTTCTTTATCCGATAATTCTCTGGACAGATCCAGTTCTTCCATCAGCATCTGCCGCAGCTTTCTAAATACATCTTTGTTCATCCTTTTCCCTTTACAGCATCTTTCCGGAACTTTTTTAATTTTCTTTTTTCTGGCTTTCTTTCCTCAGAAGGTTCCGCACATAATCTCCCAGTTCACTCCACATCAGCTGTTCAACATACGCAGGTGACAGACAGGTTGCCATATGAAACGGTGGATTTATCTTTTCCGTCTTTTCCAGAATCTGAGGATAATCCCAGATTCGGACCAGATTCTCAAACTGCGCAATCTTACACTGTGAAACAGCATCAGACAATACAGGCATATAAATCTTCTTACACATATCCAGCAGCTGGAAATTTTCATCAATCCCACATCCAATATCCAGCACAATCACTTCATAAGAACTGTCAATTATAAGCATCTGAAAAAGCCGTTCCCAGTCCTGCCAGGCTGTTGTACGGATATCTGCCGGCATCTGCACAGGTGGAACATAATCCAGATTATTGATTGTCTGTATCATACTGTTCATCTTATAGAGAAGATTCTGATTATCCTGTCTCACATAATAAAGAAGATCACTCAGATTGTGGGCAAAACCTTTTCCCATCAATTCTTCAAATCCGGAATATTCTTCCATATTCAGATAAAGAACGGCTCGTTCTTTGGCAAGTATCTGTCCAAGTGTCAATGCAAAAGAGGTTTTCAGACAACGTCCCAGAGGTGAAAATATTCCAATAATTTCTGTTGTCTTTTTTAATACAGCAATCTGATCTGCCACTGTCTTTTTTTCGGCGCCATAATATGCCATCACTTCCCGGAGAACATCAGAAGAAGACTGATATTTATACACACTTGGATACTGGTCAAGTTCCGGAGGGTGTACCCCTTCCGACAAAATGATGATCTTCCCGATATCCAGATCCCGGACTTCCCGGCACATAGCCCGCCCGGAGATCAACAGCAACTCTATACGTGTTTGGTTCCCATAGGCAATCAGGTTCTCTACAGATGTAAATGCCTGTATCTCAAAGGGAATATTCTTCTTCCGGTTCATATAGTCCATAAAGTTCAGCGCATAATCCACTTCCAGATCGCATACTGCAAAAATATTTCTTTTCAATAGATACCTCCTGCATATAACAACACACTTATAAAAACAGGAATCGTAAAATGGAAATTTTCAGGAGCAGCAATACTTTTTCTCCGATAGGAACTAATCTTTCCCGTACCGACTGTACATTTCACATATTCAATAAAATAAAGGATACGTTCACAGAAATTGTGGTTAAAGATCAGAAGTGCGGCCGAAATGCCTGCACCTGTCAGAAAAGAAATAAAGATGCATTTTATGATAGATTCACAGCCCATTATCCCTCCCAGTGCGCAGAATAGTTTAATATCTCCGGCACCTATCATCCCAAAAGCAAAGAGGATCATAAGAAATAACGGCATTACGCTTCCCATTATAAAAAATCCAATTCCCGTAATATTCTTTTGCCATATACAGACAAACAGTCCCACAGACATGGAAAAAATAATCCATCCGTTATCAACTTTTGCTGTACGGATATCCATGATCATGGCAGCTCCGGCAACCGCTACAGGAAAAAGGTGAAAAAATGCATATTGCATCACCCCCAGTCTTATATTTTTCGCAACTGTTTCGATACTGTTCATACAATAGGAAACAGTCTGTCTCCTCTTTGGTATTTTAAAAAATAAAAGTGGAATTAACCGCCGAACTGACGGGATTGAATCACCAGAAGAACTCTGGTGAGTATTATTATAGGACCGGACAATTGATTTGTCCAGTCCTATTTTTTGTCGAATTTCTAAAATATTTATAAACTTGTTACCTGTCCACACGCTGCTATCCCGAAATATACTATGCGAAGTGTATTACTGAGAACAAATTGAACAGTAACATAAACCCGGCTATAATGCACTTCACAGAAAGAATATCATGCACCTGTCAATTAGAGTTCGATTTCCTGTCTGCATCCTTCCGGTACAATGATAATACCATTTTCTGTATCTTTCACTATGCTTCCACCAGTAACATTGGCTATTTCATGAATATTTCTCAGCAGATAGGTCATACCTCCATTTTCTGCTGAAGCTTCCAGAGTGAGTTTATTTTCCCTGTCTTACAGCTTTTACTGTAAAAGCTGTCTCTCCTTTACGCGTCACTACCTCACAGGATGCAGTTTCATTTACTTCATAAACCTGAATCTGTACATCTTTCTCCAGTTCATAATCAACGGTAGTATCTACAGCACCAATCGGAAGCAGAGTATTCTCTCTTACAAATACAGGCAGTGAAGAAAAATCATAATCTTCTTCATACCATCTTCCGCCTTCTTTGACTTCTCCGCTTAAAAGATGAGTCCATTTTCCTGCCGGCAGATAATATTCTGCATGACCTTCTTTGTTGAAGATTGGTGCAACCAGAATACTGTCGCCTAACATATACTGCATATCCAGATATTTGGTTGCAGGATCATCGTTAAATTCCATGATCATTGCACGCATGGACGGAATACCTGTCTTGTGTGATTTTACGGCCATAGAATACAGATATGGGAGTAATCTTAATTTCAGCTTTGTAAACTTACGGCATACATCTACAGCTTCTTCATCAAACAGCCACGGTACACGATAACTCTTGGAACCATGGAGACGGCTGTGTGTGGAAAGAAGACCAAACTGCAGCCAGCGTTTGTATACATCCGGTGCTGCTGTCATTTCAAATCCGCCCATATCATGACTCCAGAAAGAGAATCCTGATAAAGTAAAGGACAGACCACCTCTTAAGCTCTCAGCCATGGAAGCATAGGTTGCAGAACAGTCACCACCCCAGTGAACCGGGAACTGCTGTCCGCCTGCTGTAGCACTTCTCGCAAAAAGGATTGCTTCACCTTCACCCTTTACTTCCTTCAGCAGATCAAATACTGCCTTGTTGTAAAGGTATGTATAATAGTTATGCATAGAAACCGGATCTGAACCGTCATAATATTTCACATCGACCGGAATTCTCTCGCCAAAGTCTGTCTTGAAACAGTCAACACCCATATCAAGCAAAGTTTTCAGCTTATTCTGATACCACTTCACTGCATCCGGATTTGTAAAGTCAACCAGGCCCATGCCAGGCTGCCAGTTGTCGATTTGCTTGATTCCTCTTCCGTCTGCACGCTGTACCAGGTATCCGTTCTTCAGACCCTCTTTAAAGAAGTTAGTTCCCTGTGCAATATATGGATTGATCCATACACAGATCTTAAGTCCTTTATCCTTATAACGTTTCAGCATTCCCGGTACATCCGGGAAGATTCTGGAATCCCATTCAAAATCACACCAGTGGAACTCTTTCATCCAGAAGCAGTCAAAATGGAATACACTCAATGGAATATCTCTGTCTGCCATTCCCTGGATAAAGGAATTGGTCGTCTCTTCATCATAGTTTGTTGTAAAGGATGTGGAAAGCCATAATCCAAAGGACCATGCAGGCGGCAATGCCGGTTTTCCTGTAAGATCTGTGTAGTTCTCGATTACACCCTTAATGTCATCTCCGTAAATAATATGATATCTGATTTCTTCACCTTTCACAGAGAATCCCACATTCTCAACCTTTTCACTTGCAACTTCAAAGGAAACATGATCACTGTGGTCTACGAATACGCCATAATGTTTGCTTGTTACATAGAACGGAATATTTTTATAAGAAATCTGAGAAGCTGTACCGCCGTCTTCATTCCAGATATCAACAACCTGACCGTTCTTTACAAACGCTGTAAATCTCTCACCCAGACCATATACACATTCTCCAGGTGCAAGAGAAAGCTCTGTCACCATATATGGCTGATACTGTGCTGCCATATAGTTTGGTTCCGGGAATTTTGTCAGAGTAGCCCTGTCATACTGCATATAGCCAAGATTGCGGAATCCGATGTTTGTGAGAACTTTTCCATCTGCTTCATATGTGATCTTAAAGTCTTTCAAGTCCACTCTTACTGTCATTCTTCCGGCTTTCATCACAGCTTCATCTTCTGTAATCTCAACCTCTGTTTCCTGCGGATCCTCATTCAGCTCATACCTTGGCTCACCTTTTACATAACCTTCATAATGATAACTTCTTACACTTATGATATCTTTACGTACAGAAATAAATTCTGTAGTGATAGTTCCGACATCCAGAGCACCGCCTCTGTCTGTGATCTGGCGGAATGGAGAAACAATTCTCATTCCTCCCGGAATTGCCTCCGCTGTAAAAGCCTGCATCGCATAGGATGCGTTTGCGCGTTCATTTTTCTCCCAGTAACCTTCTGTGAACTTCATTCCTGATTCTCCTTGCTTTTAATCTTATGATTTGCTTATTTTCCAAAATTGAAACTCTTTCAGTACCTCGCGGGATAACGGACTGCTGAATAATTATCTGATACCAGTATACATCATGATTCTTTTTCTTACCAGCAATATAACCTAATTTTATCTGTGCAAAAAACAAAATCTGTATATTGCATAAAAACAAAAGATTGTGGTAATATTCTTCAAATATACACGTTCTACAAGTATATCTATTTTGGCACCAGGAGGTAAGAAAATATGTGCACAGCAGCAACTTATAAAACAAAAGATTTCTATTTCGGCAGACCCTTGATTATGAATTTTCCTACGGTGATGAAATCACCATCACACCACGAAACTACCCATTCCATTTCCGTCATTCTGATAAAGCCCCTGACTCTCACTATGCCATCATCGGAATGGCTCATGTGGCCGGAGACTATCCACTCTACTATGATGCCATTAATGAAAAAGGTCTCGGCATGGCAGGTCTGAATTTCGTAGGAAATGCAGTCTATGCAGAACCAGTATCGGACAAAGAAAACGTAGCCCAGTTCGAATTCATCCCATGGATTCTCAGCCAGTGTGCCACCTTAAAAGAAGCCCGCCAGAGACTCTCAACTATGAATCTCACCAACACACAGTTCAGTGAGAACTTCCCATGTGCTCAGCTCCACTGGATCCTCGCAGATGCTTCCGGCTGCCTCGTTATCGAATCCATGCAGGACGGCCTCCATATCTACGAAAATCCTGTAGGGGTACTAACCAATAACCCACCCTTCCCACAGCAGATGTTCCAGCTTAACAACTACCAGTCTCTCTCCCCTCGCCAACCAGAAAACACCTTCGCTCCAGGATTAGAACTCCAATCCTACAGCCGCGGTATGGGCGCCCTCGGCCTCCCGGGAGACCTTTCCTCCGCCTCCCGCTTGCCAAAGTTGCCTTCACAAAATGAACTCCAGATCCGGCGACTCCGAACTCGAAAGCGTCAGCCAGTTCTTCCACATCCTCGGCTCCGTAGATCAACAGCGTGGCTGCTGCGAAGTAGCAAAAGGCAAATATGAGATCACTCTCTACACTTCCTGCTGCAACACAACAAAGGGAATTTATTATTATACCACCTATGAAAATCATCAGATCAATGCTGTCGATATGCATCGTGAAAATCTGGATACAACAGTCCTAATCCGATATCCTGTACTCGCAAAACAGAATATCTGTTTCCAGAATTAATGTGAAGCACTCTATACCTGTGGCAATTTCGACAAATATTCTTTAATTATAGCCATTGCCATTTTTCAGTTCTGTACGGTATAATAAAGACAAATTATTGGTTTCAAAAAGAGGTAATAACAATGGTACATTTTTTGATATTACAAAGTTCAACTTATATAAAGAAGATAACCGGCGCGAAGTAAAAAAAGCAAATGGCGGCCTTCCTTCTTCTTTATGGGAGACTTACTCTGCTTTTGCAAATTGTTATGGCGGCGTAATTATTCTGGGAGTTGCCGAAAACAAAGATGGAACCTGGAGAACTACAGGTTTAAAAAGTACAGACAGGGACAAGCTGTTAAAACATTTCTGGGATACAATCAATAATCGAAAAAAGGTCAACGTAAATCTTCTATCTGATCAGGATGTAGAGATATATGAGAAGGATGAAGATACTATCATCGTGATTTATGTTCCTATGGCAAACAGAGAACAAAAACCTGTGTATATTAATGATGATATATTTGGCGGAACATTTCGAAGAAATCACGAAGGAGACTATCATTGTACCAAACTTCAGGTGAAAGCCATGCTCCGCGACCAGACAGACAACACTATGGATATGGATGTACTGGATGATGTTCCAATAAGCGACCTAAATTATGAAACCATTCAGGGATATCGCAACAGACATCGAGCCCTTAAACCTGCACATCCATTTGGCCGTTTAAATGATTCTGAATATTTACGCAGCATAGGAGCTGCTGCCATTTCCAATATTGATAAATGCCTTCATCCAACAGCTGCAGGAATGCTAATGTTTGGAGATGAATATAACATTGTACGACATTTCCCTGAATATTTTTTAGATTATCGTGAAATTCTGGATCCAACTATACGCTGGACCGATCGCTTACAGTCAAGTTCCGGTGAATGGTCCGGTAATATATGTGATTTTTACTTCCGAGTATATAATAAACTTGTTAAAGATATCAAGGTACCTTTTAAAACAATCGATGGAAACCGTATTGATGATACTCCCGTACATGAAGCATTGAGGGAAGCCCTCGCAAACTGTTTGATAAATGCAGACTTTTATGGTGTTCGAGGCATTGTAGTCCGAAAAGAAGCTGACAGAATAGTATTTGAAAATCCAGGATATTCCAGAACAGGAAAACAACAAATGAAAAAAGGGGGAATTTCTGATCCTCGCAACAAAGTACTCATGAAAATGTTTAATCTGATCAATATCGGCGAGCGTGCCGGCAGCGGAGTACCCAACATTTTTAACACATGGGAGGATCAAGGCTGGGTTGAACCAGTTATAGAAGAACAATTTGATCCAGATAGAACTCTTCTGATTCTTAGCTTCGATAAAAAACAAGCGATAAAAACAAGCGATAAAAAACAAGCGATAAAACAAGCGATAAAAACAAGCGAATAAATCCTGTCCAATAAAAACAAACCAAAAACTTTGGAAATATAGAAAAAATCAGAGAGTATTTATCTAAAACAATATCTCAAAACCAGTGATATTGCTGAATATATTGGATTAAGTCTTCCGCGAACCCGGGCTATTTTAAAAGAAATACCTGATGTATCTCCAATTGGAAATAATTCAAACAGAAAATGGACTCTGCAAAAATAATTTTCACCAGCCAAGAAATAAGTCAGAACATGGTACAAAGCAATAAAAGCATCTACGGAAAGCCTTCATCAGACCATCCAAAGATGCTTTTATTGATATATTTTGTTTCTTTAAATTTCTTTATGACTCGTAACCCTAAGTCGTGCCATAGCTCTGGACAGAGCCAACTGATTCATATGATACTCCTGAATACTCTGCTTCTGTCTCATCTGCTCTTCTGCTCTCTCCTTCGCTTCCTGTGCCCTGCGGATATCAATCTCCTCAGGACTCTCTGCCGTCAGACAGAACAGCTTCACACGGTTATTGATCATCTCCACAAACCCACTGCTCACAGCCAGAACATGCTTTGTGCCATCAGCTTCCTCGAAACGCATTTCTCCCGGAATGATAGCAGCAACAATATTCTCATGCTGTGCCAGAAAGGCCTGCTCACCGTCAACAGCCGGGATTGTCAGGGTTTTGGCACGTCCTGCAAACGCCAGCTTATTACTGGCATAAATCTCAAGACCAAATGTATCTGCCATAAAATCCGCTCCTTATTCCTGACCCATCTCAGTCTTTGCTTTCTCGATGACATCCTCAATTGTACCAACATTGAAGAAAGCATTTTCCGGATACTGATCCATCTCACCATCAACGATTGCCTTGAATCCACGGATGGTTTCTTTCAGAGGAACATATTTACCCTTGATACCTGTGAAGTTCTCAGCTACATGGAACGGCTGAGAAAGGAACTTCTGGATCTTTCTTGCACGGAATACAGTGCTCTTATCCTCTTCAGAAAGCTCTTCCATACCAAGAATAGCAATGATGTCCTGAAGTTCTTTATATTTCTGAAGGATTTCCTGTACTTTACGTGCTACTTCATAATGTTCTTCACCTACAACATCCGGCTCCAGGATACGGGAAGTAGATTCCAACGGGTCAACGGCCGGATAAATACCCTGCTCTACGATCTTTCTGGAAAGAACGGTTGTTGCATCCAGATGAGCAAATGTAGTTGCAGGAGCCGGGTCAGTCAGGTCATCGGCAGGTACATAGACAGCCTGTACAGATGTTACAGAACCATCCTTAGTAGAAGCGATACGTTCCTGAAGTTCACCCATCTCAGTAGCCAGTGTTGGCTGATAACCTACGGCTGAAGGCATACGTCCAAGAAGGGCGGAAACCTCGGAACCAGCCTGTACAAAACGGAAAATATTATCAATGAAAAGAAGCACATCTCTGTGTTCCTCATCTCTGAAGTACTCAGCCATTGTCAGTCCGGTTTCAGCAACACGCATACGGGATCCCGGTGGCTCGTTCATCTGTCCGAACACTAAGGCTGTTTTTCAAGACACCGGACTCTTCATTTCTGAC
>ENA-OPZD01000168-OPZD01000168.1-human-gut-metagenome-genome-assembly--contig:-NODE-168-length-20775-cov-2.831654_pt1 | contig 20775 bp, 30 predicted proteins | sample MGYA00242479_ERZ504495 | MGnify/ENA primary metagenome ERZ504495 (study PRJEB26092, sample SAMD00036286) | human gut metagenome | host: Homo sapiens | study: EMG produced TPA metagenomics assembly of... | reverse complement strand
CTATTATTTTGTATTTTATTTGGAAATGCCATTTTCGTCATCTGCCTTTTCATTTAATATATCAATAATATCATCTTCAGATAGAATACCTTCATCATCTATAGCTCCACCATATTCTATAAACATAGGATTGCTTTCAATAATTTTTCTTAAATTTTTATCCATTATTTATCATCTCTTTCTATTAATTTGTTTAGAAACATCTTTTTATTAAAATTTTTTAACAATATCTTTTTTCTCTTTTTAGGTCTTTATCTGTTAATTCTTTAAAATCTTGGGATAAAACTAAATCTATAATTTTTCTATTACTATATTTTCCTTCAGATAAAGTGTTTTTTATAAAATCAGCAATAGAAGTGTCCTTTTTTATAGAATTATCCTCTTGTTTTGCGGATGGAGAAGATAAGTCCTTTTTAATTTTTTCTTTGAATGAGTTTTTATCTATTATTTGTGTCTGAGCTTGTTCTTTTGTTAAATTTAAACCTATTTCTAAAGCTTTATTTACTAATCTATAAGAATCATTAGCTACAATTACTAGATAATTAGGTATATAACCAAAATTATAAGAGATTTTTTTATTATCTAATTTAGTTAAGGTGGGTTTATATAGTAATTTTGTCATTATACACAATTGCATGGTAGCAAGTTCTACTCTAAATTTATCACGTAAGAATTTTATATCATTTTATCTTTACAAAATCCTTCAGTTCCTTTTTCACTAATTCTACCTGGTTTGGTCAGAGAACGAATTGTATGTCTTAACAATTCACTATAATAAACTCTATCATCTGAATAAGATGTTTTATCTCCAATGTGTATCTGATCGCGACGTGGTGCATAATAACTTTCAATAAGATGTTTTTCTTCAATTAATGTTACTTTAGTATTTTTTATTAAATTTCCTATAAATTTAGTAGGTTCAATTTCTTTATCTAAATTTATAAAGTTATATTTTCCAACTAAATCTTCAATGTGAAACATAGCTTTGTTATAGGCTATAAATTCTTTTGTTTTAGTCATTTTAAATGTCCATCTTTTAGTTTTTGGATCTATAGGATAACTTATATCATATTTTAAAAAAAGTTCCATAGGTATACTTTTACTGCCTTTTTTTAAATGATAATTATTCTTTTTATATCATTTAAATTTATATATTGCTTTTTACAAAATTTATCATTATCTGATTTTCTAGCAATTAATTCTATTAAGTTATAACCTAAAATAAATCGTTGTTGAATAACATCATATGGTAATTTATATTCAATATCCTTTTTAGGATCAAACTTTGTTGCCAAGGAGCTAAGTTTTTTTCCATTTGCAAAGCTATTGCCATTGCTGTTAAAGAACGTCTTTCATTTAATTCTGTATCCGATAATTTTCGGATTTTAAAGTATTGCTTAGTAAACGGAGTTTTTAAATCATTCAAAATATCATCTCCTATTTAATATTGTTTTTTGATAAAATAATTTTTATTTTATCAATATTTTTTAATAGATATGGATTAAATTTACTTAAGAAAAATCGTGTATTACTATTTAAGTTTAATACGCTTTTATTAAGCAAATTAGGGGAATATTGTAATTCATTTATCACCTTAATTTTCTCAAATACAGAATGTATTTCATCTATAGATTTTAAATATTCATCATTATTTTTAACAAAGAGAAAATCTTCTATTAAATTAATGCTGTCTAATATTTTGTTATATAAGTCTTCTTTTTTTATCAAAGTATCAGAATTTTTACATAGATTTAGATAATCAAACAAACAATACTGAAGGAATGTACAATCTATTAAAGTATATTCCATAGTATTCAAAGTAAAATTAATAAATTTTTTTTATATGTGTCAAGAAGAATATAAACTTTTAAATTTATATCTATATCTAATTTTACAGAGTATAAATTTATTGTTGTTAAATTATTAAAGTAACTATATAAAATTCGTGTTTTTGCTGTATCTACAAATGAATTATCTAATTTATCTAGACAGTTATCTATAATCATATTATATTTTATTAAATCACTTTCTAATTCTTTAATATTATTAGAATGTGAAGAATTAATTTGACTAATATAATATCCTGCAATAGACATATCTGTAATAACATTTAAACCATCTTTTAAATTATAGTAAGTTACATTTTCAGGAACGAGTCTAGATAAAGAGTAAAAGGATATTCCTATGTCATTAAGATAATCCGTATCTATTATATTAGAAAGTTTATTTTTTTCTTGTGCTGTTAATAATACATAATTATTATGTTGCACTAAAGTTCCTATAAGTTTAGAGGTATTTTCGTACCAATAAATTTTATTCAAAGTCAGCAAATCCTTTCCCTGGTGTTTTGGTGTAATGTTTTTTATAGTAGTCGCTTGGATTATATGGATCTTCAAAATTTAAATTAAAAAATCTTAAATTTTCACGTTTTAATCTAAAGTTATCATCTTTATTATCTCTAATTTTAGCTACATTAATAGTTGTTAAATTATTTATAAGTTGTTGTTGTTTTAAAAGTTCTAATTGTTTTAATGTATCCAATAAAGATAAAGCTTCCTGACCTTGCATTGTTGATGATATAGTGGTTAATTTATTTATGGTATAGTCTAAATTTTTCTGTCTTTCTTCAAGTGAAGATAATTCATTTCGTGATAATGAATAAGCTGTTTTGTAGATATTATCTAGATAAATATATTTATCATTTAGATTTATATAATTATCTTTGTAATTACTAGTTGTTAAATTATATAAATAGTCATCAATTTTATCTATATTAGCATCATCGTTAAAGGTTGATGAATGTATAATACTATCTTTTTCCTGTTTTAATATATTACTAAAATTATTATCTTCAGCATGAATTAAATCTGTTAAATCTAATAAATAATTTTTAGCTACATTCAAATATTCAGTATATGTTTTAATACTAGAAATGATATCTTTTTTAGTACTTTTTACATCATGTACTAAATAACCATTATTAGCCAAATCTGTTAGAGTAAAAGGAGATGGTGCTGAATCAGGAATTGACACATTTTCTGGAGAATAATAATTAGGTGGATCAAAGGGTTCTGTTATACCTGGAATACCTGCATGGGCTATTCCATTAAAATTTTATTATAATTGTAGTTAAAATCAATATTTTTTTCATTTCTGTAAACAAAAAAATCACCTACTTTCTAAATACTTATAAATAATATTTAAAACCAGGACTACCAAATAGACTTATAATACCTTTACTTATTTTATTACCTAAAATAAAAAACAAAATTGTTATTATAAATAATTTAAATGCTTTTAATAAATCAAATGTAGGATTAGGTAAAACCATACCAGCTTTTTTAAATACACTATCTGCATACGAATCACCAGAACCTACATTACCACTACCACCATGCCAAGCTTCAGCAACAGAACGCCAATTACCATATTGCTGATAATACTGCATCATTTTAAACCTAGCTACAGCATCTTGTCTTTCTGGAGACCATGCTGGTTGCATATTTTCATGAGGTGACCAATCATAGTCTGATTGAAGACCTGTTTCTTCTACCCATGCATTCCAATTAGTAAAACTTATTTGATAAGCCCCATAACCATAACCATCATAAGAATATACATAATAATTATTTGTGGATTCTTGCATTTTAATTGCAGACATAAATACTGTTATAGCTTCAGGACCAGCTTGTTCAAGATTTATAGCTCCTCGATTCCCCATAGTAGTCATATCACTGAAATTCATAGAGGTTAATTGTAAGCTTAATATGGCACTAAAAAATATATACCATAAGAGTTTCATTGATGAAGCAAATATAGCATTTATGCCATTTCCTACAAATCGTAAATGTCTTGTTTCTTTTAATCCTGCAAAGCTCAAGTCAAATATAGAAAATACACATATAATATAAAATTCTATATATGCTAATAAAATTTGAATACCTATTAATAAAAACATTCCTAAAATAATAAATCCTAATATAGCAACTAATAAAATTGCTGGTAAAGATAATGCTATTGATATTGATGAATTAAAACTACCTAAATAATTAAAAATGGAACAGTGAGCTGCGCTCCCTTTTGAATTATAGCTGTAGGATCCGATACTAATTGGCCAACTTGTTCTACAGTCTGGGATGTAGCAATTGCCCCCATTTCACTAAAATAATTTTTATAAGATTTAAAAACGTTTGACCAATTTGTTATCAAAAATATAAAAAACAATAAATTAAAGATTTTGATACAAGACTTTTTATAATGCCATTTAAACTATATTCATTAGATGATATTATTTGTAAACCAGATAATACTAATCCTATAGTAGATAATGTTATAAATAAATATAAAACATAAGGAACTATTGTATTAACTGCTTTTACACAAGTTGTAATAATTGTATCAATTATATTTTTTATTGGCTTAGCAATATCAGCAATAACAGAGTAATCAATATTTGTATCATTTTCATAATTATCAAAAGCTCCAGGTGAAACTTCAGCACCATTTAAATATGGTAATGGATCAAAAGCTCCATTTTGAGAACCACCAAAAATGGATATCTTTTTGCGTGAAGTTCAAAATGTAAATGTGGTCCTGTACTAGTTCCTCTTGTTGGAGCAATAATACCTATTACATCGCCTTGTTTACTTCTTGACCACTATGAAGACCATTAATAATATCAATATCTCCATAAAGAGATGAAATATTAAGTTTCGGATGATAAATAACTGCTGCATACACAAATCCATCTGCTTCACCATAATAATCAATAATTCCATCTGCTACAGCAATAACAGGAATACCTTCATCATAGCCAACATCTACACCATAATGAAAACTTCCTGAACCATAATCTCCACGTTCTCCAAATGGTGAAGTAATAATTCCTTTTTCTGATGTTGGCCATATTATGTTAATATTTTCTTCAGTAGCCGCTGTTGCTAATGAAATATTTATAAAACAAATATATATTAAAACCGTATATATAATTATGTATAAGTATTTCATGAGTTCTCCTCGTTTTATATAAAATATTTGTATATTTAAATATAACATTAATTACTTTAAATACTTAATTTTTTTAAAATCCATTAATTTTATAAAATTATATGTTCGATTTCGAGTCAGATTTTATAAAAAAAAGATGTTCGATTTCGAACATCTTTTTAACACAATCATATATTTATTATAAATATTTAGATATTAAATCTTCAAAATTATTATCATTGGTATCATTAGTTAAATTATTATTTATTGGAAGATCTAAATTTGGTGTATCTAATAGATCACTTAGATCATCTGATATATTGGTAATAGAAATATTATTATTTAATGTTTCTTCAATAATTTTACTATTACTCTCTACAACATTTTTATTTTATTAATACGTTCTTCAGGCATTTTAAGACCAGTTAAACAGATTATAGTTTTTTTTCTAGTATTTGAGGTAATATAAGCATCTATTGGCTTACCTATAGACAGTTGAAGATCAGCTAGTGTTTTTTCAAAAGATAAATTTCTATCAGCTAGAGATAACAATAAATATCCTAATTTATTATCTTCTTCTCTAGGAGCATAAACGTTATCATTTAAACTTTTTAATAACGAATCAATAATATTTTGATTTTCTATATATGGTATGGATGTAACAATAGCCATATTTTTAGCAGATAATACTTCTAAAATTTCATTTTCATCAATTCGTTTAAGTTGAGAACTATCACATTGCGGAATATCTATTAAATTACAAAAATTTTCTACGAATTCACGATTTATTGCAAGTTTATCTTCAAACGAATTATTATCTAATATAAAAGTTGCTCCACAGATTTTATTTTGCATTAATTCTTGAAAACATAGATAGGAATTATAGTGTGCTTTGATAGTTTCTAAATCAGATGGTAGAACAGAAACCATACATACTACTATATTAGGATATTTTTTCTTAATTAATTCAGCAGCAATATTACCAATACCACTACCAGTTCCACCAGCAGAACTATATCCAACTAATATAATTTTAATATCGTGCTGACGAACCTTTTCTCCTATTGTATTTAAAAAAGTTGGTAATTCTTTTATAAAAAGTTGTTTTGATTTTTTCTATTATGATTTGCACCTGCACCATCTTTTAAATGAAGTTTTTGATTTACATACTTTAACGTATCTAAATCTCTTAAAGATGAATTTACGCATATTGTTTGAATATTTTGCTTCTGAAATTCATCACCGATATTGCCACCACATTGACCTATGCCAATATATAATAAATGTTCTCTTAAAATCATATAAAAACTCCTTTATTCATAATAACTACTTTAATTCATTTCTAATACTGTTAGAGATCTTTATTCCTTCAGAAGTTGCAAAAAAAGTTTTATATTTTCCTTTTTTAATCCTTCTTTAAGATAGCCCTCTTGTATAAATTTTTGAATAACTTTATACAATGTAATATATTTTATGTTTGTATTATTTACCACTTCTTGAAGTGTAACAGTTTTTTTAAACTATTATAGTTATTTTTAGTTATATATAAAATCGTAATTACTTCAGATTCGCTTTTAAATAACATTTTATTGCCCTTTCTTTATATATGTGATATAATATTTTTGTTTAAATTTTGAATAACGGTTAAATTAATTATCACAACTTGCATTTAGTTATTGGATGCAAGTCTTTTTTTTATAACTAAAACTTGACCTACTTTTAAATTAGCATTATTAAGATTATTATCTTTTTTTATGTTATAAATATCTTCTAATATATTATCGCAATCATCATGATATTCAGAGGCGATTTTCCATAAACTATCGCCTTCCTTAACAACATATTTTTCAGTAATCTGTGAAGTGTGTGTAGGATAATATATATACATAGATAAAAGTAAAAATAGTTAACATAAAAAAGAAATAATCTGTTATATTTTTTTATAAAAATTTTTTTCATAATATCACCACCTTTTTTTATAAGTTTTATAGGTTTTATAAGTTTTATTGTTTTTATTATACATTTCTATTTTGGAATTGTCAATAAAAATAATTCTAAAATAGAACTAAAAGGAGTTAATAAAATGGATAAAATAATATCAATAAGAAATAGCTAATTAATAATAGCTAAACGTAATCAAAATGAACTTTCGCAAAAAGAATTAGCTAAAAAATAGGAATAGGCTACTAGTGTTTAGCAAAAATAGAAACAAATAAAAGAGAACTTAGATTTTGTGAATTTGTTGAATTAAATAATATTTTAAACTTTAATGATATTGAAATTAAGGAATTACTTAATTGTAAAGATAATGCATCTAAAAATATATTAACAATTTATCAATCTTATTTAAAAAAAGATAAAGTTACTATATCTGCAGATGAAAAAAAGAATTTAATAGAAGATATTAGTAATCTGTTAACATATATAAATTCATTGTAAATTAAATATATAAATAAAAAGGTAGCTATTTATAGCTACCTTTTTATCGAGAAAGAGTATTTACTTTGGATATTATGTTTTCTAAGAGTCTAGCTCTATTACCAACATATTTGGATATTTTATCTATCCTATGTGGAGAAAGTAACGGGCTTTTTGACAGTTCATTTTTATAATTCTTTCACATTTTTTAATGATTGTTCAGAAATATTAAAAGATGTTACTAACTTAATTTGTTCCTTGTGATTTTTTTAAATGGCATACATGATTGCCATTCGCCAATTTCACTATCTAAGCAATTATTCCACAAACTAGTGCCGTTATCAAAAATTGGAGCAGGTGAAATGAATTTTAGAGTGTTTATATTTCTAATAAAACCAAAATTTCCATAATGTCTATCTGTATTTTCTGTTAGATAATCAATAGTTAAAAAATTATTGATATAATCTTTTGTTCCAGGTATTTGTAGATATTCCGCACATTTAAAAAAATGTGTTAGATTGGATTCATTATTTTTTGAGGAAGTACATTATATATTAAATTTGCAGGAACAAATTCAGTATTAGGATTTATAAAATTTTCACATAAACATAAAGGTCTATTATTTTCCATAATAATTTTATATTGTGTATGTTTAATCTTTAATAAATCTAAAATTTTTGAAATAGCAACTTCATTATAAGGTTCTTGATGTAAAGTACCTGAGCCAGCTTTAGCTAAATATCTTTTATCGTTAATAATAACCCATTTCTTTTTCAACCACCCATTACTACTAGCATCTGGGCTAAATGGATTTATATTTTGTCTTGAAGATTGGTTTTTAGAAAAAAAAAAAAAGTTCCTAAGTCGCTAGAAAAATCATTAGTAAAAAAATTAACATCATTCCATGAAATATCACTTCCTTTTGGTTTTATCCAATACTGGTCAGAAAGACTAAGACCTAGGCTTTTTATTGCTAAAGAAGAAGTATTTTCAATTCTATAAATATGCAATAAAGTATTAAGACCATCTCTACTAGCTGGAATAATACGATTTTTCCACCAATTATATAAATAATCTCTTGTTATTTTAGATGTTGGTGAATTATTTTTGTGATAATACCTACAGGAAATGCTTCAGGAGTATAAACTTTACATATTTCGTCTATATGACCTAAACTAGAAAAATTTATATCTGCTAGAGGAATATGTTTATTCATTAATGTATATATCATACGACACTACACCTATCTATTAATTATAGATTTTAATGATTTACTAGCCTTAAATGAAGGAATTTTAGATTCAGATATATCAATTGGTTCTCCAGTTCTAGGATTATGCCCTTTACGAGCTGTGTGAGTTTTTAATTCAAATGAACCAAATCCAATTATTTGAACTTTATCATTTTGAATAAGTGCTTTTTGTATACTTGAAAAAATAGTATTAACAGCTTTTTCAACATCTTTTTGTTTAATTTAGTTTCTTCAGTAACACACATAATTAACTCTGTTTTATTCATTAAAAAATCTCCTTTTGATAATATTATTTTTGTAATTCACTGATAGTTTCCTTATCAAGACCATCAGCAAGTCGTTTTAATAAGGCTTCATGTTCTTTCCTACTTTCCTTATATCTTGTTTTTTCATATTCTTCACTTTCTTTTAAAATTTGTACATATTCGTTATCAATATTCATATATTTATAAATCCTTTCTAAATAATTGTATCTATTGAAATATATAAAATTAGCTTTTCTTTAATATATTATAGCAATTACACACTATATTACAAGGATAAACATTGCAGCTTAAGCTGTCCTTGTAATATAGTTTTCCATTGCCATAAATATCTTGCGAAAGCAAAAAAAATAGTCGCAAAATAGAAAGGAAGATAACCATGAAGTATACTATAACTATTGAAGAAACTATATCAGACACATTTTGTTTAGAAGCTAATTCTCTAGAAGAAGCTAAAGAAAAGGCTATTGCAAATTACAATAATAGTGTTTTTGTACTAGAACCTGGAAATTTAATAGAAACAAATTTATTAGTTGAAAACGATGATGAAAGTAGTGGCTGGTTTGAATTATAAGAAATATGATATTATATAATTAGTAATAAATATTAAGGAATGATATTATGGAAAAGTTTAATAGACTAAATGATTTATTAATTTTAAAAAGCTTTTAGGAGATATAAAAAGAAAGAATTTAACACTTAGTTTTTTAAATGGAATTTTAAATAAAGATGATGAAAATTATTTTACTGATATAACTTTTTTAGATAAAGATAATGAACCATTAACATTAGATGGCAAATTATCTAAGTTAGATATCAGAGCAGACTTAAACGATGGTACACAGGTAGATATTGAAGTACAAGTTTGTCCATTTAAATTGATGGCTGAGCGTTCATTATATTATTGGTCAAAAATGTATTCAGAGCAATTAGAAAAAGGAGCTGAATATAAAAAGTTAAAGAAGGCTATAGCTATAAATCTATTAGCATTTGATTATTTAGAAGATGAGCAATACTGGCATAACATCTATAATTTATTAAATGTGAAATCTCATAATAAGCTCACAGACCATATTGAAATACATTTTTAGAACTACCAAAATTCACTTTAAAGGATATGAGAAAAATAAGAGCATCTGAAGCATGGATTGCTTATTTTTCAGGAAAATATAGTAAAAAAGAATTGGAGGAAATAGCGATGAAAACTCCAGCAATTAAAGAAGCAGTAGAATTTGAAGATACATTTTTACAAGATAAAATAGAACGTAGAGCATACGAACAAAGAGAAAAAGCAATAAGAGATTATTATTCATATATGAATTCATATAAAGAAGAAGGTATTGAAGAAGGTATAAAAGAAGGTATTGAAAAAGTTGTTATTAATGGATTAAAAGAAGGTATTAATATTAATATTATTTCCCAAATAACGAAATTATCTATTAAAGATATTGAGAAAATAAAAATAAAACTAAATTTATAACATTGTTATAAAAAAAGCCCTTCAGAAATGAATTCTAAAGGGCTTTTTATTAATAATAATACATTTATATCTAAAAGAAAAAATAAGGGGCTTATAAAGGCGAAGATTTATATAAATTTTAATCTTCTATAATAAAATTTATTTTTAACCATTATCTTTATTATATGCAAGTTCATAAGCACGATTTCTTTTTCTACTATTTCATCCTATTCCATCATAGCTAGCTTTAACTTTTTCTTTTTCATAATTCATTAATAAGAGATGATGTTATAAACAAAAAGAAGTCATATCAAAGATGACTTCTTTTTGTTTATAATGCTATTTAATTATATTTTTTCTTATAATACCTAAGCCATTCTTCTTCTTCAACTAATTTATTATATTCATTTTCTCTTTTTATTAGCTCATTATCAAGATATTCTACATTATGACGTTCATCTTCAGGTAAGCTTTCAAAAAATTGTTTTTTTCATTTTGTAATTTTTCCCAACTAACACTACCAACAGGACTCATACTTAGTTTATGATTTATTAATGCACAACGATTTATATAGTTAGAATATCGAATACTTTTTTCTCGTTCATTTGGTGTTAATGTATTTAAATATTCTTCTCTTTCTTTATTTTTACGAGATTGTTCACCTAAAAAAGGTGCTTTAATAAGAAAGTTTTTAATAAATTCTTTAGGATTTGTACATAATTTAAATAAATTAAACAAAATATAAAATGGGGAAATTATTGTTAAATATGTAATATCCCAAATTAATTTGAATAAAAAACTAATACATTGTGCTATCATCGCTAAAAAAATAGAAATTACTGTACAAGAAAAAATACCTACCATAAAAATTAATCCTAAAAATAAGATTCCAGCTATAATATATCCTAATATTGAAATATCCATAAAATCATTCCCTGCAAGTATAATATAGTTATATTATAACATAAATTTTTGTAAATTAATTATTTATTTTATAATTTATATTAGAAGAATTTTTAGGAGTATCAGTTGTTTTTTGAATTATATTTTTAAGGTTTGTATCATTATTTTTTGCATACATTTTATTTTTTCTGTTAGCTTCTTTTAAAGCTTCATAATATGGACTTTTAAATATTCCATCTTTCGCCATCTTAATTCTATTAGCAAAAGTGCCTGCTACTCCAGATAAATAATCTCCACCAGATTGCATTGCACCTTTGTATTGACCATTGGATATTTGTCCTGCCATTTGTTTAGCTGTTCCTGCAAATCCATGAATCCCCTTAGCTTGTCTTCCTCCTTCCATTTGTGAAGCAACAGCCATTTTAGCAAACTGAGATGATAATCCACCATATGCACTTGCAGCTTTATGTGCCATTTGATTAGTTGCTTGCATTGGAGCATACATATCTCCATCAGATAAATTAGGAGAACCATTTATTAATCCTTGAGCTAAATTAGGTACTTTTAATACAAGCATTGCTATTACGAAACAACCAAATACAATTTGTAACATTCCTGCTAAATTATCTTTAAGCCCTGAAGTATTTCCATAACTTGTTATCATTTCTGTTAAAAGTGGATTTACAATAGAAATAATAAAAGATATTACAGATACTTTTATTCCTGCATTAAATACAGCACCAATAGATTTTTCAAACAGAAATCTGAAATGCTTAAATGTACCTAATGCTAGTAATGGAAGTATTAGTGTTCCGATAGTCCAAAATTCTACTCTAGATAAAAACAATTGAACAGCTGTTATTGCTACAGCAATAATAGTAAATAGTACCATTATAACAGAAATTATTGTAGTCATAATGCCACTTACAGCACTTACTCTATCCATGGATGTTTCTATAATAGTAAAAGCATTTTTAGTTATACTATCAGGCATAACATTACTATTAGGTGATAAAGCTGCAATATATCCTATTTGTTCAAACCCAGTATATAACATATGAGCAATACCTATGCCATTTATCCAGTTAGCTAAAAGCCAAATATAAAAACCAATTTTTAAGGTTGTTGATAAAATATATTTTATAATATCATCTTCCATTTTAAATATAACTCTAAGAGATATATCTATTGCAGATAAAGATATTAAAATGCCTATAGCATAAGGATATAAAGCATTAGCTCCTCTTTGGCAAAGCCAGATATAATAATTCATAAAAGTGCTTATAAAATCAAAGTCTTCAGCATTAGGCATGGGAGGAGCAGAAGCAGCAAAACTATATTGAGGAACATTAAAGAAATTACTATTAAATATAAACCTAAATTAGTAATAAGTCCTGTAGCTAAAATTATACGCATTATAGTTGTTGCTGTACCATTCATTTCTCCCATCATAAAAATATATCCAGCACTTACAATCATAATTATACCTACTATTCTAGGTATAATATCAGTGAATACTGCTCCTTCAGTATTTAAATTGCCATTTTCATCAACAGTTCCAGCAAATCTTTCTAAAACAGTATTCCACGCAAAATCTGTATCAGCTGCAAAACATACATTAGAAATAATTAATGTTATAAGTAATGTTAAGATAAATATCTTTCGTTTCATGTTCAATATCTCCCATGAACAATATCTTGATAATTATTCCAATTTTGCTCTGATTTTTCTTCTATTTCATTAATTGCTTTTTTAGCGTTAGACTTAGTATCTTCAGCAAAATCTTCTTCCTTTTTTATTGTAGCTTGTTTTTCAGCATTTTCAGCAAGATTTTTAGTTGTTGCTACAGCAATTAAAGTTAGTAAAGCATTAGTAGTTTTATTTTGTTCTAAAATTCCTTGAGAAGCAATTTGTCCTTGTGCTTGTAGAGCTTCTTTTTCTCCTTGTGCTGAATTTAAATTTTTAAGTGCTGTTTCAAGGCTTTCTAATTCTTTTTCAAGATGTTCTTGCTGTCTGCCTACATTAAGAGCAGAAGCATATGTTTCATCTTCAATATGATAAAGTTTTTTTACATTATTTTTAAATTCAGCTTCACTCATTCCTGAAGTATATAATGTACCATTTGTTCCCATCTCTGATAAAATAGTATCCGTGGATGTATTTAGATCTAATGCCCCAACTTGTTCATCCAAATAATCCATAAGTTTTTTATATTGTTCATCTATACCGAGATAATGTACAAGTAGTGCGTTTGCATCCATAGAAGCTAAATTTCTAACAGTCAATGCAACCTGATTAGCAGTATTTACTGCATTAGCTGCTGTATTAATTGCTGTCTGTGTATTTTGAGCTATATTTTGGACATCTGTTACATATACACTGGCTTCAGTTTTAATTATATTAGGTGATAATACAAAACCTGTACATAAACCAGTAAATATTATTCCTACTAGAAATTTTTTATTAATCATCTTATCATTCCTTTCAAGATAAAATTAAATAAAAGCCAATACAGATAAAATAGAATATAGTTAGAAGAACTAAATATCCTTCTATACGCTCAATTTTATTTGTAGATTTTAATAATTTGGATAAGATTGTTAAAAATTTATTAAACTCTATAATGAATTCTTTCATTATTATCTCCCTAAATAATTATTTAATGATTTTACTTTCTTTATAGCACTAGAAATAATTTTTTTCTGTAAGTTTATCGCTTTTCCTTTTAATTCTTCAAATTTAGAACTTTGTTTTAAGATATTATTTGTAATTTTTCTATCACTATATTTATCAAGAGATTGTTTAATGTATTCTTCAATAGTAGGTGATTTTTCCAAAACTGGTTTTAAATATTCATCTAAATTTTTCATATTATCTATGTTTTCATCTATGTTTTTAATACAAGTATCAATTACTTTTAAAAATTTAACTTTATTTTCTGTTAAATCTTTATTAATTAATTCATGTATGTCCAATATGTTTGAATTGCCTAGATTAAAATATTTTTGTTCCAGTTTTTCATAAATTTTATAAGTTAATGGAATAAACATATGTTGTTTATAACTATTGAAAAAATTAGTTGCAACATATTGAGAATATTCTATTTTATTTAATTTAAGAGCCATATATATTTCTTTTGTTATTGGATTAACATTATTTAAAATTCTATCTTGAAGTAAATTTTGATAATCCTTAGTAAAATTAAGTTTATCTTCAACATAAAGTTTATCTTCAACATAATTTTGTTTATCATTTAAATTTGCTATTGATTTAAGATGTATTTCTTTAGAAAAATCAATGTTATCTTTTTCCAAAGAAGTATTTTTTGAGTATTTATCTAAAATAATTTTACAAGTTTTTAACATATTTTTTTCATTATTAGTTATAAATTTTTCTATAGCAATGTCAGTATGAAGCTGTTCTTTTAAATTTCCATATAGCTTGTTAGAAGCATTTATTAAATCATCTATAAATATTAGTTTTAATTTATCATCTAATCTACAAGAGAGATTTTCTTCATTTAGATATGTTGTAAAGAAACGACTATCTATGGCAAAAAATTTATCAGCTTGTGTTATATCATCTAGTTGTTTTGTCTTCAATTTAAGTAGTGTATATAATAATTTTTCTGCATTAAATAGTACATCTAATTTTAACATTGTTGGACTGTTATCTGTATCAAGTAAACAAGGATATTGATTACGTTGTATATCATATAATGTTTGTAAATAGTTTTCTGTAATCCAATCATCAATTCTATTTGCTTTATCCATGAGAACATCTATTTTTTCATCTGTATAACCGTCATTATAAAAATGCTTTAATATACTACTATCTTCATCATGAATAATTTCTTGTAAATATAATACTGAATATGCTGTTTGAAATTCATATTTAGGATTGATACCTGAATATAAATTTCCATAATCCATATTTTTTAAAGCGGTTACATTTTTATAAAATTCTTTATCATCTTGAGGATACATTTATATCAACTCCTATATTTATTATTTGTAATATAATTCATACTTATGTTCATCATAAAAATTTTTACTAAGATCATTATTAATATAAATTAAATCATATATTAAAGAATTATCATATGTTTCTTCATCAATATATCCTTTTCTATAAAGTTCATATATATTTACAGGCAATTGTTGATTTTTATGATCATTAAAATATTTGATTACAGCTTGATTTATTTTATCTAATGTTTCATTTTTTACTTCATTATCTCTAGTTTCTAAAAATTTTCCAATAATAGGTGTATTATAAAATTCAACTGTATTAGTGTAAGAAAAAATATATATACTAAAAATTGTTATAGGAATTAATAATATTATACTTAATGTTATTAATTATATTTTGTTTTAATATTATCTTTAATAGTTTGTTCATATTGCTCACCTATAACTATTTAATCGATTAAATATATTAGCGATATTTTTAACATAATTTATGGTTTCATCATAAGGTGGAATACCATTATATTTAGAGATAGCTCCTGGTCCTGCATTATAAGCAGCTAAAGCATATGTTGTATTATACGCACCATAACCATTAAAATTATTAAGTTGTGTTCTTAAATATGCAGCTCCACCTATTATATTCTCTAGAGGATTATAAGGATTAACTCCAATAGCTGATGCAGTTTCTGGCATCAATTGAGCAATGCCAATTGCTCCCACAGGTGAATAAGCATTTAAATTAAAACCAGATTCTTGTTCAACAAGTGCAGTAAAAAGCAATGGATCTATTTGATATAATTGGCTTGCATAAATAATGGCATTGGTTGTCCAATCAATTTGAATAGGATCACTATTAAATGCAGAGACTTCATTATAGATTATTTCATAATAACTATTAGCTTGAGTACAACTATTAGGAAATAACATAAATAACATCAAAATACATATTTTTAAAAATTTCAACCTTAACACTCCTTATTCTTAAAATATTCTCTTTCTCTACTACGTATTAAAGTATTTTCTTGTGTTAAATCTCTTTTATTCGCTTTTAGACTTTTAAAAACTTCTTTACCATAAGTGTTATTTAAAAGGTTGCTAGGTGTTGGAGCAGATAACGGAGACATTTCTGTTAAAGTTTTTTTCGACTTCAGCTTGAGAAAATTTTTTTGTATAAGCATAGCTTTAGCTATTAGTTCATCAGCAATTTTAGAATAAGGTAAATCTATAATAGATGTAAAATCTTCCATATGATGTTTATAAGCATCTGTTATATTAGTTTCTTGCCTAATTCTAGGCTGATAATTACGCAGTTTTTCTTTTTCTAATTCTAAATCTAATCGTGCTTTTTTTAAGATATAAGTTATATACGGCATATTTCTTTTTGGTTCAGCAGCTATTGGTGAATGTTTTGTAAGAACTATAGATATATCTTGTTCAGATATATTATCGTATTAACATTTTTTGCAGCATTTATGTCAGCTTCAGGAGAAAAATACTGCTTTTTCAAATAATCATCTTTCATATATTGTTTATATATATTTTCTGCATCTTTTTTTATTGGTAAATGATTTAATATTTGTATTTCACGTGCAATTACTTTTTTGCATGTTCAAAAATGTAATCTGCATATTTATATTTATCACTTAAATCTTTTTCTGTAGATTCATCAGCTAAAATGTTTTTAATATCTACTTCACTAACTTTTTTATTAATCATTGTTATAGCAGCTTTACAATCACAATATTCTTTTTGATGTTCTTCAATATTATTTTCTTCTATATCTAAATCGCCTAGATTAACTGCTTTATATAAAAGAAAATCATTTTTTAAATTTTCCTGTTGTTCTCTTTCGTTTTCAATAAACAAATTAGCTTCATTATATTTATCAATAGCCTCTTGGACTATTTTCGATGAATAATCTCTATCTACACCAGGCAACTGATTATAAACAGAGGCACTATTAACTGCTTCTATAAGTTCATTCTGTGTTATATCTGGATATCTATTCAATAACTTAACACATGCATCTTTATCAATGAAAGATTTACTTAAATTAAGTGTAGTATTAGGATATATATCTATTCTTTCCTTTATAACAGATTTAAATACTTCAGCTAATGGTATATTTTTAGCTTTTATTTCAGAAAGTTCCATTTCAGGAAATTTATAAGGTGAAATATAACTTAAAATAGCTTTTTGAGCGTAAGTTGCTTTTTGGGCTCCATCTATAATTGCATATATATAATTATCATTTTCAGATTGTTTAGCTTTTAATGAAGGTATTTCACCTTCAAAGCATTTTACTATATATTGTGGATATGCTCCTTTTTCTAGTAATTTTTTAGCTAATAGCCCATAATAAAAAATATCTGGCATCTTTTTATTTTTAAGATTATCTTTTTTATTAGTTCATCAATATTTTTCGTTCTTCTAAAACCATTTACTAACATTGTTAAAATGTTCTTTAGCCTTTAAAACACGTTCATTATAATCTTTTTGAACATATGCTATATTATGTTCAATATAATTTTTAGCATTTCTTCCTGGTTCTAATGCTACTGGAGAGTTATTATATAAAACTGTTTTTATGTCTTCAGCATTAAATTTAGCAGCAAATAATCTTTTGATAATTTGTTGTTCATCTTTACCATTTAAATATTTTTTATTTTGATAATACAAATATTGTTTTACATAAGTTAAGTAATGTTCATCAATACTAGAGTTATTATCTAATTTTTTCTTAAAATTATTTATTAATTTATATTTATCAATAATTTTATTTAAGCTATTAAATATATATTCACCATAATTAGGTTGTTTTATATTTTTATTTAAAGTAGATTCAGAAAAAATTTTTTTAATGCTATTCATAGGTATATTTTTATCAAAATATAAAGTAAGTGCTAATTTGAAATCCACATAGCTATTAAAAACATTATTATTTTTTGCTTGTTCTATTTTAGCTAATTTTAAATAGATATTTAGATGGTCTTTATATTGTAAGTTCGTTAATTGTGTAGGAAATTTATTCATTATTGTATTTATATAATTTACATGTGATGCATTTGATAAAATATTTTTAAAATCACTAAAAAAAGGAGAATGGTTCTTTATAACATTTTGAATATCCAAATTTGGATAATTTTTATCTAAAAGTTTAATTATGCTACAGAAATTTCTTTTTTAGCATAAAAATCAAATAAATTGCCTCTGAAAGAGAATTACAAGCTTTTTTATAGTTAAAAGAATCATTAAGTATTGAGGGATTTTTTGATTTAAATTATTTCCCTGTAATTTTGATAAATATTTTATAGTGTATTCCTTAGGCATATTTTTTAATTGTGGACTGTTTTTCAAAATTTCTTGCTTTATATCATTATCAGAATATCCTAATTTAAGTCCATATTTTAAAATAGTATTATCTATTACAAAATAAACATCATCTTTTATATTTAACCAATTTTGGTATTCTTGTAATAAGCTCATATTAAACTCCTTTATATTCTCTCCAGTATTTGTTAAAATTTTCTTTTCCATGTTTATTTATAATTTTATTAGCATAAATCAAATCTTTTTTATTAACAGCTACATAAGCTAATGTAAATTTATCTAAAGCTAATTCATACAAACGACTACCCATTATAGAATCATAATAATACTGTCTTTTAGGTATAGCTGTACCTATTATTTGTATCTTTTTATCGTTTAATCCAAAACTTTTATATAAATCTTGATTATCTCCACTATAAATATTAGGATTAGGTAAAAAATTCTCGAACTACAACTATCTAAAATGGTATTAAATATATCACTATTTTTTATATCTGCTAAAGATTGTGTTGCAAAAATTACACTAGCATTATATTTTCTTAAAACTTTTAACCACTCTTTTATTTTTTTAGAAAAAGAAGGATTATTAAAGAAAGTCCAACATTCATCTAAAACAATTATTGTAGGTCTTCCATCTAAAGATTCTTCAATTCTGTGAAATAAATACATTAATGTTGGACCAACAATACTTTTTGTATTCATTAAATTTTCCATTTCAAAGGTTTGCCATGAAGAAAATTTTAAATTTTCTCTATCAGAATCAAAGATTTTACCAAATGCTCCATCACTGGTTAGTGGTTCAAAAGCTCGTCTCAAAGTTTCACTTTGCAACGTACTAACAAATGTTGACATTGTTAATAAATGCTTGTGTTGACCTTGATAAGTTCGCATATCTAATAATGCATTATGAATGGTTTGTTTTACTTCTGGTGTTATTTTAAGATTTTCTTGAATTAAATAATCACATAACCATTCTAGTAACCAACTTAATTCACGGTCAGAATTAACTTTAGCAAAAGGTTGAAAAGATATACTATTTGTACTTTCTTCACTTCCTAAATCGAAAAAATCACCACCTACAGCTGTAGTTATAACTTTACTACTAGCTCCTTTATCAAAAACAAAGACTTGAGCATCTTTATATTTTCTAAATTGAGCTTCTATTAAACATAAATGTACAGATTTTCCACTTCCTGTTGGACCAATTACCATGCTATGACCAACATCGCCAATATGCAGATTTAATCTAAATGGTGTATTTCCTATTGTTTTTGTATATATTAGTGGTGGAGCATTTAAATGTTTATTGCGTTTTTCTCCAGCCCAGATATTAGTTATAGGAACCATATGTATTAAGTTTATTGTATTTATCATTGGTCTACGAATATGGTTATAAATATTACCTGGTAATGTAGAAAAGTATGCATCAACAGCATTTATATCTTCAATTTTTGCGTTGATTCCCATGTTTACAAAAAGCTGTAAAACTTCTTTAGCTTTAGCTTCAGCTAAAGTTTTATCTTTATCTTTTACTAATACAATTAAGGAATAATATCCATATAAAATTTTGTCTTCACCAACATTAAATTTTGCTTCTTTTATTTCTTCTACTTTAGATAATGCATTTTCATTTACACCACCATCAATATCTGGATGTCCAAAAATCATTTCTTTAATAGCCTTAGTAACAGGAACGACTTTTCCTTTCCAACCTTTATTATAGGTATCTAAAGCTTCTAAAGAGTCTTGTTTATTCATACAAAAAAATCTAGTTACCCACCTATATTCAAAATCAAGCATATTTAAAGAATTAAACATACCAAAAAAACTATTTTGTGGAAATATTAATGGCACAATTACTTTTAAATATTCATTTCCTAATTTAGGATTAAATCCACCTATTAATGGTGTATCCCATATAAGGTTATCTATTAAAGGTGGCTCATCTAATAAATCTATATTCTGTTTTTCATCAATAAACTGATTTTGTTTATCAGGCATAATTATTTTATGTTTTTTATTGGATATACAATTGTGTAAGTATGTTATTAGTTCATTTGAATCGGCTACCTCAACAAAAGGTAATCCTATTTCTTTGAGTGAAATAGTAAATGTATTCAATTTTATTTTTAAATTTTTCAATATAATCATTAATAGATAAGTTATTTTGGTCATTATTATTCTCTAACATGA
>ENA-OPZD01000167-OPZD01000167.1-human-gut-metagenome-genome-assembly--contig:-NODE-167-length-20971-cov-4.899491_pt1 | contig 20971 bp, 27 predicted proteins | sample MGYA00242479_ERZ504495 | MGnify/ENA primary metagenome ERZ504495 (study PRJEB26092, sample SAMD00036286) | human gut metagenome | host: Homo sapiens | study: EMG produced TPA metagenomics assembly of... | reverse complement strand
AATTGAAATAAAAGGGATTTTAGTTTAAATTTTAATAAATAATTTTTTACTCAAAGAAGATTTTTCACTATATTGTACATGTTTATTTTATCTTATAAGTTGTATGATAATATATTGTTTTAATAGTTTTAGAAGAAAATTAGATATTATAAATTATTATGATAAAATATTTGTAAAAAATAATAATTATTTGTTAGTTTTTGTGATGAAGTCACTGAACTATGATTGAAAATCATTTATAATAAAATCATCAAGTGAGATAACTTATAGAATTATTCAGTTTGGAGGCAAAAATAATGTTAGTACATGCAGATGCAAATGCTTTTAATAAATTATTAGAAAATAAAGGGACTTTTGTAGTAGATTTCTTCGCTACATGGTGTGGCCCTTGTAAAATGTTGGGTGCTGTACTTGAAAAAGTAGCTCCAGAATATGATTTTGATATTTTAAAAATAGATATTGATGAAAATGTAAAACTTGCTGAAGAATATGAAGTAATGGTAGTACCTACTTTATTATTCGTAAAAGATGGCGAAATTATTCATCGTGAATCTGGTTTCTTCTCCAAAGATAAATTTAAATCTTTAATAGATGCTTATTTAAAATAAAAACCTCAAAATACCAAAACCCCTTTTTATAATCCTGTACAAGATAAAAGCTGTAGTTTTTAAACTACAGCTTTTGTTTTTTATTTATGTCTTAGTTTTGTAATTCAAGTCCTTCTTTTCCTGTTATTTCTTCAATGCTTAATTCTAAAATGCAAGTGCGTTTGATGTAGGTTTTTATTTCTTCTAGTCCTTCTGTAAAATAATCAGCAGAAAATTTACGGATAAATTCTTCTAGGATTATTTGTTTATCATTTTCAGATGTGATTTCTTTAATAGTGCCAAAAACTATGACACTAGAATAAGCGGTAGTGAATTTTTCCGGAATGACAGTATCTTGATTTATAACACAAAAAGAAGCTTTATTATTTTGATGGATAATATCTAATTTGCGACCTACATTGGCACAGTGAAAATAGATTTTGTCATTGAGATATACATAGTTTAAAGGAACGGTATAAGGAAAAGATTTTTCATCGCAAAGTGCTAAAATACCATGAGTTTTTTGTTTTAGAATAGCTATATTTTCTGATGAAGGTAAAGCTTGTTTAAATCTACGCATAACAAATCTCCTTTAAGATAATAAATTAATATACATTAGTGCCATCAAAATGAGGTACAAATTTAGTTGTAGCTGTTTTGCCTTGTTGGATATAGCAATTTTTAAAGCCTAAATCAAGTGCATAATCTACAACTTTATCATATTCAAAAGTCGTCAATTTGCGTTTTAGTTTAGGGTGTGTAAGTGCTTTATACATAGGCGTATATTGGTTCATAAGGCTAAGATAAACATCATCATGATATTTTTCCCAGATATATTTTACAATTTCCATACTTTCTTTATAATACCATGGCAAGATTAAATGGCGAATGATGACGCCTTTTTGCATGATATTATCTTTAAATTGTGGTTTACCTACAAGTACAAACATTTTATCAATGGTTTCTTTGACTACTTGAGGATAATCAGGAGCATGGGAAAATTCTTTGGCTGTATATGGTGAGTAGTATTTAAAATCAGGTAAAAATACATCAATATAGTCTTTGAGCATTTCTAAGACTTCAACTCGTTCATAGCCACTTGTATTATAGACTACAGGAATAGATAGACCTTGTTTTTTGGCTAATTTTAGAGCTTCAATTATTTGTAAAACGTAATGAGTTGGTGTTACTAATTCTAAACAGTGGGCATTACGAGCTTGTTGTTCTAAAAAAATTTGAGCTAAACGCTCAATAGTTACAGGAAATCCTTTACCTTCGGTACTGATTTCGTGATTTTGGCAGAAGATACATCTCATATTACAATGAGAGAAAAAAACCGTGCCTGCTCCATTTGTTCCGGATAGGCACGGTTCTTCCCATTGATGTAAGGATACGAGAGCAATTTCCACTTTATCACTAGCATGACAGACACCATAATTTTTAGTGCGGTCAACATGGCATAAACGAGGGCAAAGTGTACAATTTTGCATATCCATAAAAAACACCTTTTACTTAATGATTTGCTAATTTAAAAATAGCATAGACGTCTTGATAATTTAATGGTGAAAAATTGCCAATGGTTTTTGTATTATTATCTGTACACATTGAAGTGAGATAAGTCAATTCTTTATCAGTTAATGTTTTTCCCACTAATTGGCTGATATTTATAGGTAAGTTTAGACTAGTGAAGAAGTCTTCAAAATGTTTGATAGTTTCAAGGGCAATAGTTTCATCAGTTTTATTTAATGTATCAATATTAAATAAGATTTTCCTAGATGACAAAAAACGCTGAATATCTTTTTGATAGATATATCTAGCCCATGATGACCAGATAGCAGTCAATGAGGCTCCATGAGTAGCGTTATATTTAGCACTTAATTCATGACCAAATTTATGTACACTAAAATCTTTAGTGCGACCAAGACCTGTTATATCATTGTGGGATAAAGAACCAGCATACATAATTTCACTATGAGCAATATAATTTGTAGGCTCATTTATCATGATTGGAGCTTGCGTGATGACACCTTTTAATAGACCTTCAGCGATATAATCTGTGAGATAATTATTTTGTTCTTTGGCAAAATAACGTTCTAATGTATGCATTAAAATATCGGCAATACCACAGGCTTTTTGATAATTTGGGGCACTGTAAGTTAATTGAGGGTTCATAATAGCAAAATATGGACGATTAAATGGCGTACTAAGACCACGTTTTTGCCCTGTTTGTTCGTTAGTTAAAACAGCAGAATCACTTGTTTCACTACCGGCAGCAGCTAAAGTAACAATGCTACCCATAGGAGTAGTATTAGTCAAGGTTATTTTTTTGTCCAGATATCCCAAATATCATTTTGTGGATATTTCAGACCATGTGCAATGGCTTTAGCTGTATCGATGACAGAACCGCCACCGATAGCTAAGACAAAATCAATATTAGCTTGATATGCTTTTTTACAGCATCATTTACAAAGCAAACAACAGGATTTGGTTGAACGCCACCTAAGGTCATATAAGATAAATTATCATTGGATAATTGTTGACAAATTTTATCAAGTAGTCCAGAACGTTTTTTTACTGAGCCACCGCCATATACTATTAATACATTATGACCATTGTATTTTTGATTAATGAAGCAGTGGATAATTCACTATCTTTGCCAAAAATAATTTCTGTAGGACAGTAAAATTTAAATTTTTCCATAATAAACCTCAACAAATTAATTTGAAGAATATCAGAAACAACTATATCGGATAATGAAGAAACGATTTTATCAGCACGAGATAAATCTTGTGGGCCAGAATTTGGATTATCATATGCGATACAATAAGCTCCAGCATCCTTAGCCGCCATAATACCAGCAGTAGCATCTTCAATTACTACGCAATCAGCTGGTGCAAAGCCTAAAGCTTTAGCTGTTAACTGATAAATTGCAGGGTTTGGCTTGCTAGCAGGAAGTTCTGCACCACTTAAAATATATTCAAAACAATCCATTAAGCCGAATTTTGTTAAAACAGCATTGATAACTTTTCTATCAGCAGAAGAAGCCAAAGCTACAGGAATACCTTCGCTGTGTAATTGATAAAGTAAATCTAAAAACGCCATCAATAGGATAGATGGAATTACTTTCTTGAATATATTCTAAATAAATGCGATGTTTATAATCGACCATTTCTTGAATAGAAACGGGAGTTGTAGCAAATTTGGCAAAATCTGTAAAAAATGCTTTGGCAGAACGACCAACATAGGCTACACAATCTTCCATACTACAAGGGATACCAAAATGTGTTAAAGTGCGTATTTTCATATCAGCATGAATGGATTCACTATCGATTATGACTCCGTCCATATCAAAAATAACTGCTTTCAATTAGGTGCTCCTCCATTTTATATATTAATATTGTAAGTAATTTTACACTTACAATAACTTAGCATATCATTCAAAATCTAAAACTGCAAGGATATTTAAGTATATTTATGATTATTCATGGTTAAATTTATCAATTATGAAATTTTGAAAACGATGGGCAGCAAGAGAAAGTGGTTTATTAGCATACCATGCAAGACCGATATCACGAGTGCATTTTGGATTATCTATAGAAATGAATTTTATATCGAGATGTTCCATTCCAGGAATTTTAGGCACGAGTGAAACACCTAAATTAGCTGCTACTAAACTAGCTACAGTAACAATTTCATCACCTTCAAAACGTATTTTAGGGCGAATAGAAGCTACTTCAAAGATATGTTCAGTTTTAGTGCGTAGCCCATACATTGGTTTTAAAGTAATAAATGGCTCGCTAGCAACTTCTGTGATATTTATAGAACTGCGATGAGCAAGTGGATGAGTTGAAGGAACGATGATGAATAATTCTTCTGTCAATAATGGAACCCAAGCGATGCCTTCAGAATTTATCGGAGAACTGCAAAGGCATAAATCGGACTCTCCTTTGAATAATTGTTTTGATAATAAGAACGAATGATTTTGACTAAGGCGAAATTGTATTTTAGGATAGATTTTACGAAACTCTTTTAATAATTCTGGCACAAGATATACACCTAAAGAGTGCATAAAAGATAAATTTACAACTCCGCTATCTGGTTCAGCCATATTAGTTATATCTTGGCGGGCAGTTTCTAATTCTTGTAAGATACGTTCAGCATAAGTTAAAAATGTTTGACCATATTGAGTTAAATTTACTTTACGGCTATCTCTGATGAAAAGAGGTATATTTAAATCTTTTTCTAAGCGACTGATTGAACGACTAAGTGCTGGCTGAGACACATTCAGAGATTTTGCTGCTTTAGTAAAGTTTTTTATATGGGCTAGAGCAACAAAATATTCTAGTTGATTTAATTCCATAAAAAAGCCTCCAAATCCAAACTAATGGTAGTATTTCTAATGTGAATACTTTATATTTGATTATATTATAAGCTAGATTTGATATTTTGTATAATTATATGAGGCAAATATTGACAATAAATTTAAAATATTTTATCATAAAAGAAAATTGATGCTGATATAGCTCAGTTGGTAGAGCAATGTATTCGTAATACATGGGTCGCAGGTTCAAATCCTGTTATCAGCTCCATTTTGACAGATAATATAATTAAAACTATAACAAAAAGCTACTTTATAATAATTATTATGATGAGTAGCTTTTTTATTTAAATACTTGCAGTTGAATTTTTTCTGTGGTATTATGTGGTTCGTAACAAACAATAGTGAACAGTATCAATATATATTAATAATTTGAACTGTATCTTAGTTGTTTAATTTTAAATAAAATAATTTAACAAGGTAAAATTTAAAAAGAAAAAGACGCTTGGATCACTATGACCGAGACGAACTTGCAGAATTTTAAATATAAAATATAGTTGATGGATTTTTTGCTATGAAATCAAATCAATTATATTTAATCAATAGGGAAAGTGCATTTCGTGTCGAGATGTACTTTTTTTGTGCTTTTATGTAAGTTCATTACAGTCTCTTTTTGTTTGTTATAAGAACATTAAAGGAGAAGAAAAAAATGATTTTATGTCGAGATGTGGCTAAATTACGTGAATTAGTCGCTAATTTTAAGAAGGAAAACAAATCTATTGGTTTGGTACCAACTATGGGAGCATTGCATGAAGGTCATGCTTCACTTATTAATGCTTCAGCAAAAGAAAATGATATTACAATCGTCAGTGTGTTTGTAAATCCTACTCAGTTTGGACCAAATGAAGATTATGAAGCTTATCCTCGTACTTTGGAAAATGACTGCATAGTGGCACAAAATGCAGGAGCAGATGTAGTATTTGCACCAAAAAATAAAGATTTATATCCTAATGAAGATATGACATGGGTAGAAGTTACAGGTGATATCACAAAAGTTTTATGTGGTAGAACAAGACCTATTCATTTCCGTGGAGTTACTACAATAGTTAGTAAATTATTCAATTTATCTCGAGCAGATAGAGCATATTTTGGCTTAAAAGATGCTCAGCAAACAGAAGTTTTACGCCGTATGGTTGATGATTTATTTTTCAATGTAGAACTTCGCATTATGCCTATCGTTCGTGAAGCTGATGGACTTGCTAAAAGTTCAAGAAATACTTATTTATCTCCAGAAGAAAGAAAATCTGCGTTGATTTTATCTAAGAGTTTAAAATTGGCAAAAGAAGCATTTACTAATGGTCAAAGAGATGTAGAAGCTATATTAAATTTAGTAAAAGACACTATACAGACTGAAAAAACAAGTCAAATTGATTATGTAGAAATGTATAAATTGCCAGGATTAAAACCAGTAGGAAATAAAATTGAAGGCAGAGTATTATTAGCTTTAGCTGTAAAATTTGGTACAACTCGTTTAATAGATAATGTCATTTTGGAGGATAAATAATAATGTTATATAATATGTTTCATGGAAAAATTCATCGTGCTACAGTAACTCAAGCAAATTTAGAATATATGGGAAGTATCACTATTGATGAAGAATTATTAGAGCTTGCAGGTATTTTACCAGGAGAAAGAGTACAAGTAGTAAATAATAACAATGGTGCTAGATTAGAAACTTATACAATTGCAGGTAAACGTGGTAGCGGTGTGATTTGTTTAAATGGAGCAGCAGCACGTAAAGCACAAGTTGGCGATACAGTTATTATTATTGCTTATGCTATGATGACAAAAGAAGAAGCTCAAAATTTAGTACCTGATGTAGTCATGGTTGATGAACATAATCGACCAGTAAGAGTACGCGGTACAGAGCTTGAAGGCGAAATTGGTTAATATATAATATTATTTTAAATAGAATTTTATAAAATAAGTAAAAATAGGTTGAGCATGGATTTATGAAAATAAAGTCTAAAGTGCTTAACCTATTTTTTTTAGTTTATTGCTATATAATAAAATTTAGCAATTTATGATGGAGATGATTTTGGTGAAATTAATAACTTTAGCAGGGCCACCATCTGTGGGCAAAACTTCTGTAATTTTGCGATTAATAGAAGTATTACATAAAGAAAAGCAAAAAGTAGGCGTCATTAAATTTGATTGCTTGACGACTTTTGATAAAGAACCGTATGAAAAAGCGAATATACCAATACAGATTGGTTTATCAGGAAAATTTTGTCCAGACCATTTTTTATCAGCAATATTGAAGAAGCTGTAGCTTGGGGAAAAAGTCAAAATTTAGATTATTTAATTACCGAAAGTGCAGGTCTTTGCAATCGCTGTTCGCCATATATTCAAGATGTATTGGCTATTGGTGTAATAGATTGCTTATCAGGGATTAATACACCGAGAAAAATTGGGCCAATGGTGAAATTTGCAGATGTAATAGTCATCACTAAAGGAGATATTATTTCTCAAGCTGAACGTGAAGTATTTATGTATAATGTCTATCAAGCAAATCCTAAGGCACAAGTTATTTTTATCAATGGCATAACTGGTCAAGGTGCATTTATGCTGAAAAAATATATAAATAAAATTGAAGATATAGATACATTAGAAGGAAAAAAATTGCGTTTTACTTCGCCAGCTGCTGTATGTTCATATTGTACAGATGAAATGCGTATTGGTGAAAAATACCAATTGGGCATGACTAAGAAAATGGAATTTAATTGATTAGGTGGAAATTATGGATTTTAAAGAATTTGTAGAAACTCACACAATTGGAGAAATAAAAAAAGCGTATCCTCAAATCAAAGATTATTTGGATAATACAGGTCTATGGAATTTGCCAGATAATTTGACTTTTGCTAAGGCTTTTGAAGATATAGATGAAGAAGATTTATGGCAAGTTGGTATTCGTGATGGCAATATTGCTGATGAACTAAAAAAATATCTTTCAGCTATGCAGAATTTAGAAAATAAAGATGAGGTAAAAGTACATAAATTAACCATTAATGGTGGCAAAAATAAATTGGGCGAAGCTGAAAACATCCAAGTAGAGATTTTTTCAGGGCAAGTAATAAGTATTGTAGGGCCAACAGGTTCGGGAAAAAGTAGATTACTTGCAGATATTGAATGTTTAGCACAACAAGATACACCGACAAAACGACAGATTTTAATTGATGATGAAATTTTAGATGATGAAGCTAGATTTAATTTAGAAGGAAAATTAGTAGCTCAATTATCACAAAATATGAATTTTATCATGGATATTACTGTAGAAGATTTTTTAACTATGCATGCTAAAGTTCGTTTAGGTAAAGAAATAGAAAATGAAAAAGTTATAATCGCGAAATGTTTTTCTATGGCAAATGAACTAGCTGGCGAAAAATTTACTTTAGATACGAAAGTAACTCAATTATCCGGTGGTCAATCAAGGGCTTTGATGATAGCAGATGTGGCATGTATCAGTAGTTCACCGATTGTATTGATTGATGAAATTGAAAATGCAGGGATAGATAGACAAAAAGCGATAAAATGCTTAGCAAAAAGTGAAAAAATCGTTATTATGTCTACGCATGATCCATTATTGGCTTTAAATGCAGATAAACGCATCGTGATAAAAAATGGCGGAATTAGTAAAATTATAGAAACTACAGCAAAAGAAAAAGCTTGTATTGAAAAAATTCGCCAATTAGATGAAACTTTATTAAATATTAGAAGCAGATTGCGTTTAGGTGATTTAATAGAAAATATAAATTAATAATTGAAATATATAATAATTATAATGAAAATAAAAGAGGTTAGTATTTTGAGATTTTTATTGAGTTCTATTGTTATTTGTTTGGGGATTATTTTTAGTAATATATTAAATGTAGAGGCTAGAATACCTTATACATATTTAAATATAGGAGGACTTACTCCTGACCAACAGATAGATTCTTGCTTTTATGTATATGGTAGACCAACAGCAAATTTGGCAGTGCGAAATTGCAATGGTTTTAATATAAATGAAGTAACTTATAATAGCGAATTAATGGTTTATTATATAAATGGCGGATATAATGAAAATGGCAGAATTAGAGCGATAATCTGTAATGAAGATAATATCACTACTAATTTGGGGATAAGAGTGGGCATGAACAAAAATGATGTATTATATGCTTATGGCGATCCTGATAGAAATTATAGAGAAACACAAGGGACTACTTGGTGCTATTTAGCCGATAGTGAAGACCATCCGAATATGCCACTATATTTTTTCTTTGATAATAGAGATGTTATCAAGACTATTGTTGTTGGTGATATAGGATATTATTATTGATAATTTTAGTGAGATTGATTAGTTGATTTAGCTAATCAATCTTATTTTTTGAGGTGAATTTATTGTTTACAAAGGAAAATATTATAATTGCTTTTTGGGAAATATATCGAGAAAAAAGTATTAATAAAATTACAATAAAAGAATTAATGGATAAAGCAGGATATCATAGAAGTGTATTTTATACATATTTTAAAGATATATACGATTTATTAGAGCAAGAACAAGAAGATTTTTTTGTACAAATTGATAAATTCTTACCATATATATTAAATTGTTTTTTCTTAAATCAAGAAGATAAACATACTTTACAAAAATTAAAAGCATTTTTTTCGATGTATGCACCTAAATTATATGTATTATTAGGTGAGCATGGAGATATGAGTTTTCAATTTAAATTGAAAGAAAAAATACGTAAAAATATATATAAATTTTTTCATTTAGATAAAAATGATTTAAAAGCGGAATTGGCTGTTGAGTTTTTTATAAATGGACATCTTAATGCTTTATTGTATATGTATAAATATAAAGATAGATTATCTATAGAAGATTATTTGGAGATTGTAAGACCGGTGATAAATAATATATTTGTATTGAAAAATCGACAGTAAAGAAATAATTGTCGATTGAACAGAAAATTCGCCTATGACATAATTAATATAAGGGCGGTGATATAATATGCCAAAGAAAAAAATTGCTTTAGTTGTGATATTGTTAATTATGTTAGTGAGTATAGGATGGTACTATTTTTTATTATGATAAAGTGGATAAATTGACAGCAACAGGTACGATAGAAGTAACAAAATATGATGTTACACCTAGATTAGCAGGATATATAAGAAACCTTAAATTAGAAGAAGGAAATAGTTTAAATTTAGGAGATTTTGTTTGTGAGATAGAACGAGAAGATTTACGAGCTCAAAATATTGGTGATTGGCAAGCTGTGAAAGAAGCACAAGCAAAACTGCAAGATTTGAAAGATGGCGCAAGGAAACAAGAAATTGCTATGGCAGAAAATAGTTTGCAAAAGGCACAAGTCATTTTTGATAAAGCTCGAACTGATTTAAAAAGAAATAAAGAATTATATGATGTAGGTGGAATAAGCAAGCAAACTTTAGATGATATGCAAAAAGCTGTCGATGTAGCAGAAAAGGAACTATATATTGCTAAAGAAAATTATGATTTAGTTTTAGCAGGAACAAGACAAAAACAGATAGAAGCACAAGAGCAACAGGTTGAAAAATTAATTGCACAAGCTAATGCCAATGCGAGTATTTTTGCAGATACAAAAGTATATAGTCCCATTACAGGAGTTATATTAAATAAAAATTTTGAAAATAATGAATATATCAATCAAGGACAAGCAATTTTGACTATAGCAGATTTAACAGATAGTTGGGTTATTGTATATATAGATATTGCAGATTTAGGAAAAGTATATCTACAGCAAAAAGTGAAGATACAAGTGGATGCATATCCTCAAGAAGTTTTCCAAGGACAAGTAATAAATATAAATGATGAAGCTGAATTTACACCGAGAGAAACTTTGACTAAAGATGAAAGAAGTAACAAGGTTTTTGCGGTAAAAATTAAGATTTTTAATGAGCATAATAGATTAAAAGCAGGTATGATAGCGGATGTGATTTTTGATGATTAAAATAAGTAATGTAGATAAATATTTTAATGATGTAAAAATTATAGATGATTGTAATTTAGTTATAAAATCAGGAGAATTAACTATCATTGCTGGCGGTGATGGTGCTGGCAAGACTAGTTTAATAAAATTAATAGTAGGTTTATTAAATCCTGATAGAGGCTATATATTAATTGAGGGAAAAATACCTTATAAAAAAAGAGCAGATATTGGCTATATGGCACAAAATTTTAGTTGGTATAGAAATCTTACAGTAGAGGAAAATGTGATACTATCTGCTAAGATGCATGGTTTTGATAGTAAACAAGCATTGATAAATTGTAATGAAATGCTAAATTTTGTGGGTTTAGATAGATTTAAACATCGTTTAGCAGAAAAATTATCTGGTGGAATGAAGCAAAAATTAGCTTTAGCGGCAACTTTAGTTTATAGACCACAAATTATTTTATTAGATGAACCAACAACTGGTGTTGATCCTGTATCGCGTCAAGAATTATGGGATTTAATTCAAATGATAAATAAAGAAGATATTACAATTATTATTGCTACTCCTTATTTTGATGAAGTGATGTATGCAAAACATATTGTTTATATGAATAAAGGTAAAATTATTTTAGATGATAAACTTGAGATTTTACAACAGAAATATAATAAACAAAATTTAGCAGAGGTTTTTATCAGTTTAATTGATGAGTAAATTAATTATAATGAAGTGATAATATGGATTACGCAATTTATACAGAAAATTTAACTAAGAAATTTGGCGAGTTCATTGCAGTAAATAATGTATCTTTAAAGATAAAACATGGCAGTATATATGGATTGTTAGGTTCAAATGGTTCTGGAAAAAGTACAACAATACGTATGTTATGTGGCATATTAAAGCCTACATCAGGAAAAATATATCTATGGCAAAATGAAAATATTACTGATGAATTGAAATTAAAGATAGGCTATATGTCGCAGAAATTTTCTTTATATCCTAGTTTAACAGTAAAAGAGAATATAAAATTTTATGCTAATTTATATGGTTTAAATGAAGATTTATTAAATATACGCATGCAAGAAATCATGGAAATGGCTGGTATAGTAGATAAAAAAGATTATTTGGTAAGTCAATTAAGTGGCGGATGGAAACAAAGATTAGCTTTAGGGTGTGCTATTATCCATAAACCTAAATTATTATTTTTAGATGAACCTACAAGCGGGGCAGACCCTAAAGCTAGAAAAAATTTTTGGCAAATAATAGAAAATTTAATTGAGCAAAATATAACAGTAATAGTAACTACTCATTTTATGGAAGAAGCAGAATTATGTCATAAAATAGGATTTTTGCATGCTGGAAAATTGTTAATAGAAGATACTCCTTTAAATATAAAAAAATCAGTAGCTGATGAAAATACTTCATTAAACAAAGTTTTTGCCTTATTGGTTAAACAAAAGGCGGTGAATAGTGATGCATAGAATTTATGCGATATTATATAAAGAGTTTAAACAAATGCGTAGAGATACAACTATGCTAAGATTGTTGATATTGTTACCTATTATTCAAATTTTGATTTTTGGTTTAGCTATAAATACAGAAGTAAAACATATACCAACAGTTGTTTTTGATCAATGTAGGCAACAAGAAAGTAGAGAGCTAATTGATGTATTAGTGGCTACTGATTATTATGATGTGATATATTATGCTAGCAGTATAAAAGAAGTGAATGAAAAAATTAATTCTGGTGAGGCTATTGTAGGTATAATATTTCCGCCAGATATGGTGAAAAAATTTAAGCATGGAGATAATGTACCTATCCAATTGATTGTAGATGCTAGTGATAATATGTCAGCTAGCTCAGCTATAAATGTAGCTCAATTAGCCATTAATAAAAAAGCAGAGCAAGTGCAATTATCTTCATTATCTTATAATCCAAATTTAGTTGTAGGTAAATATGATTTACGAATAAGAGCATGGTATAATCCTGATTTTATCAGTGCCAATTATATAATTCCCTCAATTATTGGCATAGTGTTGATGATGACTTTAATCATGGTAGCAAGTATTTCTATAGTTAGAGAAAAAGAAGAAGGAACATTAGAACAATTATTGATAAGTCCATTAAAACCAATTGAATTGATAATTGGAAAAATAGTACCGTATATTTGCGTTGGTTATATACAAATGATAATAGCAATTTGTGTAGGTATTTTGGTTTTAATATCCCTATAAAAGGAAGTCTGATTTTATTTATATTATTGACTACAATCTTTATGTTAGCGATACTTTCTTTGGGAATATTAATATCAACAGTAGCTCAAAATCAAATGCAAGCTATGCAATTATCTTTTTTCGTATTATTGCCAAGTATTTTATTATCAGGATTTATGTTTCCACGTGTAGCTATGCCAGATTTTTTTTATTATATAAGCATGATATTGCCAATGACTCATTATGTAGAGATATCTTCGTGGAATTTTTTGAAGGGAATAGGTTTGGAATATTTATATCAACCTACATTATTTTTGATATTTTTTACAATCATAGTATTAAGCTTAAGTATTTGGAGATTTAAAAAGATATATTTAAGATGAGATAATTGAATTATTATGTAATTTATTGTATAATGATAAAAAATAAATTTTACGGAGCGATACTCAAGAGGCTGAAGAGGACGGTTTGCTAAATCGTTAGGCGCTTCGCCGTGCGAGAGTTCGAATCTCTCTCGCTCCGCCCATTAATTTAAAAAATTCTAAGAGCCTTTAGGTATTGATTTCCTAAAAGGCTCTTTTTTTTATATAAAATAAGATTTATTTGTTTTTTCATAGATAAAATTATTAATATCATCAATATTATATTCATTGTGAACAATACACCAAGATATTATTTTATCAGTAACCATTTTATCTGAAAGTGAATAGCCTACTATATTTAACATTTCTTGTGTTTCATTCAATGATAAATTTAAGGCTAAGCAAATAGAAAGAACTGTAGCTTTACTAGGTGTGTATGTAGTTTTATTTATGCTGCGAATTTTTGAGAAAATACTTCTAGTTAGATTAGCTTTTTTATATAAATCAACTTCATCGATATTTTTTTGATGACAATAATAGATTATTTTATCATAAAAATAGTTTTTTTCATCTTTTAAATTATTTAAGAAGTCATTAATATCAAAGTAGTGAGATGTTTTAGATGATAACCCCTTAATATCGCTGAAGATGCCTTTTAAATCATCGAGAAAATCAATGATATCATTAGATGATACACTAGAAGATGTGATATTATTTGATAATAAATTGGAAATATCGAAGTGTTTCATTTCATATTCATAATTATTAATTAAATAAATTAAATCTTTTTGCATAAAAATCTCCTTATAATCAATAATATAATATCGATAATATAAAATTGTTTCTTTAAAAGATACATTTTTATATTATAAAATTGGTATTATATAGTCAATTAGTTTGATGCTGAATATAAAATTTATGACATATATCATGATAAAAAATATATTTTTTTAACTTAAATGTATACTATTAATGAATAAATTAACCTTAGTAGTTTATAGATAAATATGCTTTAAAGTAAGATAATTATTTAGGGAGGTATGTTTATAATGAATGATGAATTAGATAATAGATTGATAGGAATAAATATTGCATATTATAGGAAATTGAAAAAATATACACAGATGCAATTAGCGCAAAAAACAAATATTAGTTTAAGTTATATGGCAAAAATAGAAAGTGGTTTAGTAACAGGTTGTGTATCTTTACCAGTATTGTATAAGATATCTAGAATTTTAGATGTTAGTTTAGATAAGTTAGTTAATAAAAATTGATATAAAATAGCAGGTAATAATACATAACACCTGCTATTTTTACATATTGTATAAAAGTAAAAATTACTAACCTAAATAATGTCGCTGTAATCTGATAGAATAATGTTAAGTATTGGAGAAATGACAATGGATAAAGCTACGAGAATTTTAATTTTATTTTATGATTTAATGGGAAAAGTGTAAATAAACATGCGTTCATAGAAAAATATGAATTAAATGAATGTTTATTTGAACGAGATATAAAAACTCTAAGAAATTTTTTGATGGAAGTGTATATAGGAAGTGAAATTGTTTTTGATAGAAGAGAAAATACATATTATTTATCAAGTTGGGAAAAATAAATTTACTAGTATTGAAGTTATTATAAGAAGTATGAAAAATTGTTTACAATTTATGTATGCAAGTGAATTGTTAATTATAAAATTAAAATGTCAAAATTCATTAGTAACAACATTTCAGAATATGGTTCTAGACCATTGTTTAATAAAAGATAATGGTAATTTTAAAATATTGGGTGTTGAAATTTTTGACAAAGGTTTTGTACATTGGGCTTTATTACAAGACACTGCTATTGAAATTTTAGAACCAGAAAATTTGAGACAAATGATGAAAGATAAAATTCGAAAGATGAGCAGTATTTATGATATAAATTTTAATATAGAAAATTATTGATATTATAGTTTAAGTAAATATTAGATAAAATTTACTTAAATTATGTTACCTTTAAGAAATAAATAAGAAGTTGTTACATAATAAAATAAAAATTAAGGTGAATATATTATGGGTGGAATAATAAAGCGAAAAGATGTTGATGATTTTACTAGAAGAAATACGCGAGAGGATAGTTATAAAAATAGAATATTTAATGGCAAACGGACAACTATAGATAGAATATAACCGGGAAAATTTATTTATGAATTCAAAAATTCAATTTTAAAACAAACAAAACAGTTAATATTGATCATATAGTGCCGATAGATCAAATTAATAAAAAAATATAGCAATAGTTTTAGTGCAAAAGAAATAAAAGAAATTGCTAATGCTGATTTTAATTTAGTAGCTACCTCTGAGAGTCTAAATAAATCGAAATCAAATATGAGTAATCATGAATATTTATATAAACAGTTAAAAAGGGGAAATACTAAAAGATTTATATACAAGTTTTAATATGTTAAAAGAAGAAATTTCTGCAAATACAGCAATAGAAGCTAATTTAGGCATGCGAAAAATAGGTAAAGTATTAAATATAAATGATAAAACTATTTTTAATGTAAGTGATACTGTGGGAAATGCTGTATATGCAGGTAATTCTGCCGCTATGATAACATTAGTAGTGTCATCTATTTCTAATATATCAATGATTGTTTCTGGTAAAAAAGATATCAAAGATGCAACAAAAGATTTGGTTGAAGATACTTCTAGTAGTTTTGTCTCAACAATGGGAATAGAATTAACTCAAAATGCTATAAAAAAATATCGAAAAATAGTAGTATTTCTGGCATAACAAATAAAATGCTTCCAATAGCGGAAATAGCAACAATAGTTATGGTTAGTAATTCTGTAAAAAATTTGTTGATGGAGATATTTCTTCGGATGAATGTGTTACAGAAATATTAATGAATGGAGCAGGTTCTTTAGCATTAGCATTAGCACCTGTAACTGGAGGTACTGCTATTGTTACTAGTATTGTTATTGGTGCTATTTGTCATACAATAAGTAATGCAATTTTTTCATATAAAAGATTGAAAAAATTAGATGCTAGAAAAAATGCTGAGTTTAATAAAATATTAATAGAAGCTAATATTGCTTTGGAAAATCAAAGAACTAGATTAATCCAGTTAAAAAATATGAATAAAGCACGTTTCAAAACTGCGTGTGACAAGGGTTTTGAACAAATTTTTATTTCTAGTTTGGAGAATAATGTTACAGGGATATCTCAAGGGTTAAATTGTATTTTATCTAGTTTTAATCAAAACTGTAAATTCAATACATTGGAAGAATTTAATGATTTTTTAATAATACTGAGATGGTTTTGAATTTTAAAATATTTTTAAATAAAAGAGGTTTTTTATTATGGCATTGGTAATACTTGGAGCTATTGTTGCTGGAGGAATAATTGATGGATTTAGAGGAGCTGAAAAGAGTATAAAATTTGATGAAAGAGCCAGAAAAAAATTTGCTAGAGCATATGAAAAACAGGCAGAAGCTAATGCTTTAATTAATAAAAAAATAAACAAGCAGATATAGCATTGAAAAAGTTATAAATAGAAAACGTGGTATATTATTAACATCAATGAAAGATTTTTTGTCGGTCTATGAAAAAGTTATGAAAATTAATTTTAAAGATAGTCAAGGAATAAGCGAATTAAACAAAAATTTAATGACTTTTGATAATATTAAGTCAATTAAAACTATGACTGAAATATCAGTACGTCCTATGAATACATTAGAATTAGTTAGTACGTTTTTAGGTAGTGGCGGTGGAGTTGGTTTAGGACATGCTATGGTAGAAGATTCTAAAAGGAACTTATCTGTAGCTAATAAACAACTTAAAGCTGCTGAAATTGTTTATTTACAAGCTGAAAAATCTATCTAAGATAATAGATATATTAATTGAACGTAGTGAAAATATATCTACGATATTAGCTAAATTAAATAGATTATTTATAAAATCAATTAATTTTACAAATAATATTATTAGTAATAACGGCTTCGATAGAGAAAATTATACATTAGATGATAGAAAAGCTCTAATGACATGTATGAATATAGCATATACAATAAAAAAATAATTGATACTCCTTTAATAGATAAAGAAGGAGAATTGGCAAAAGAAACTTTAAATGCTATAGAAATTGGTAATAAATTTTTAAGCAAAATGGAGGAGTTAGTATAAATTTTGTTTATAGATAAAACTTATTTTTGTGTTAATAATGCTAAAAATTATAACTTTATTATCAATAAAAAGTTATGATTTAAAAATAAAAAGTTAAAGAAGGATGAACTTATGAAAAAATTTAAGGTATCAGACAAATGTATTTGTTGTGGAGCGTGTATAGTAGCAACTGATTTATTAGTTGAAGATGATGAAGGAAAAGCCAAAGCTTCAGACAAAGGATATATATCCAGTGATTTTTTACAAAAAGCTAAAGAAATAGTAGATTCTTGTCCAGTAAATGCTATTTCTATAGTAGAAACAGGAATAGCTTCTAACACAGGTAAAGAAGGATTAATTCAATTATCTAATTTATTAGAAAGTAAATTAAGAGAAATTGAAATAGTAGATGTTTCATCTGAAGCTGTAAAATTTGATGCTAGAAAATATAATATATCTTATCCGTATCCAAGAGGACAAAATCGATATACGTATTCTAGTAGCAGTAAAGCTGTAAATGCTGGTTTTGATGAATTTAAAAGAATTGCTTATTCTCAACATGGAAGATTTATTACAGATATATTAGTACAATATAAAATAGAGAAAATACGACCATATTATATTTTTGATGAAAGTAGTTATTACTACCAAATTAATAAACGATTTGAAAAAGTTCTTAATGAATTTGCTACTGAAGCGGAAGCATTATCAAATGGAAATGTTGTATTTCCAAGTAATTTTAGTGAGTTTAATGTATTTCCTAAAAAAGATGGTAATATAGAATTTGCAGCTTCTTTTGAAGAATTTCAAATACAATCTCAAATAATGCATGAATTGAATGATTTTGCACCATTAGATTCGTATAAATCTGGAATTGATTGGGATGATATGGAAGTATACGCTGGAACAAGTTTATTTGGAAATGAAAAATATAAAGATATGTATTGTTATCGAGATGTTGAACAGGTAGTAGCAGAATTTATAACAGATTTAAAAGATGCTATGAATTATCTGGATGATGATATTGAATATAAGGCAGTGTCTACTATAAATTGGTGTATAAGACAATATAGAGAAAAAGTAAATGAGCAACTTATAGAAAAAATTAATATATATAAAACATATATAGGTAATTTTTTAAGAAAATAGTATAATATCAAAGTTATTAAGTTGATATATCATTATGTAATAAATTATTCTTATTAAAGATGATATTTATAAAGGCAAGATAATTTTTATATTAGTAAAACCGTTAAATAGGTGGTTAATTTATCATCTATTTAGCGGTTTTTACTGTCGTTGAATAGGTATGATAAAATCTACAGTTTAACGGAGAGGGGGATTCTTAAAGAAGTGGAGATATAAATAATCATATTGTATTTGTATCAAAATATCATAGACAAGTTTATTTATAAGAAAATAAAAATAGATATAGGAAAGATATTGAGACAATTATGCGAAAGAAAAAAGTAAAAATAATAGAAACAAAATGTTGTTCAAATCATATACATATGTTAGTGGAAATATCACCGCATTTAAGTATAGCAGGATTTATGGGGTATTTAAAAAGTAAAAGTAGTTTGATGATATTTGATAGGCATGAAAATTTAAAATATAACTAAGAAAATAGATATTTTTGGTGTAGAGAATATTATGTAGATACAGTAAGAAAATATGAAAATGCAATAAAAGAATATATAAACCCGTTTATAGGTGGTAAGAGAGAATAAGGCAAAAAATAAAAGCCCTAAAGAAGAGTTTAACCAGTAAAAAAGGTGGTTGTCAGATTAGTGCATCTTTTTAGATGAAACCACAAGAGAAAACCTTTATAGGGTTGAGCAAATCACCAGTTTAACTAGTGGTTTTGATTGATAAAATATATTTATAAATTTATTTGATAGAAGGTTAATATATGAGTGATTTTGTCAAGCAGTTTATAAATGATAAATATAAACAAATAGATATATGGAAGGAGAGCGATAAGAGTAAGATTGTTTTGGCATATGATGAGTCAGATAGACAAGTATATGTTATAAAATATCTAAAAATAAAGATGTTCCTTATCAGGAATTGAAAAAATAGATAATAGGATACTTCCTAGGATTTATTATATTTTTGATGGTGATGAAGAAATAATTTTAGTAGAAGAATATATCTGTGGTATAACTTTAAATGAATTAATAGAGCAAAAAAAGTATATATCCGATGAAGAGATACAAGATATTTTAGTACAATTATGTAAAGGATTGAAGAATTTACATCAGAGGGACATTATTCATCGTGATATAAATTTGAATAATATTATGCTTACAAATGATGGTGTTGTTAAGTTGGTGGATTTTGATACAGTGCGTATTTTTAAGTATGACCAGAATTTTGACACGACATATTTGGGGACAAAAGGTTTTGCACCGCCAGAACAATATGGTTTTAGTCAAACTGATGCTAGAACAGATATATATGCTTTAGGTATGACGATAAAAAAATTACAACCTAAATCTAATTTACTGCAAAAGATAATAGCTAAAGCAACACAATTAGATCCAGAAAATCGCTATCAATATGTAGAGGAAATTTTAAATGAAATTGAAGATGAATATAAATTTGAGCAAAAACAGAATAAATTGACTTTAAAGCAAATAGAAATAATGTTGAATGATAAATTTAACTTATTTGAAATACCTATGCCTGTACAAGAAAAAGATTATCCGTTTGATTTTAATAAGATACCTTTTTATACTCCAATCAGTATGGTTGATGATTTAGATTATGAAAGTGTAGAAGAAGCTCAAAAGGCTATGATAGAGGATTTTGAGAACAATGTATTTTCTTTAATGAAAGAATATGTCAAGGATATATTAGAAACATATAAAATCTATCAGTTAAAGAAATATTATACGTACTATGAAAATGAACAGAATTATTATTTTAAGCTAAATAAAGAAATAGAGCGTATTATAAATTTAATGGTAAAACGATTTAAATTGGATTTGCCGGAGTATTTAAAGCATTTTAATTATGTGCCTAGTTTTACTAGACTTTCAGGAAAACAAGATGAACAGATGTATCATCTTTGGCAGTTAAAGCATTTAGAAGAAACAAATTATGTAGAAGAGATAAAGAAAGAATTTATAGATAGAATACTAGCTTATGATGCTGAGCGATTTTTTATATATGTAACTCAATACTTAAAAAAGATATAAACCCATCGCACGGTACACGGTCGGCAACGGAGAGCCGGGCGTATATGGCACACCCATCATCTTCAACTCCACGGGAGTGGCCGTATCGGCCTTCCGGCATTTCTTGCACAGGCGCCTCGCCAGACG
>ENA-OPZD01000166-OPZD01000166.1-human-gut-metagenome-genome-assembly--contig:-NODE-166-length-21097-cov-7.056462_pt1 | contig 21097 bp, 25 predicted proteins | sample MGYA00242479_ERZ504495 | MGnify/ENA primary metagenome ERZ504495 (study PRJEB26092, sample SAMD00036286) | human gut metagenome | host: Homo sapiens | study: EMG produced TPA metagenomics assembly of... | reverse complement strand
GATTATTTACCTATATTGATTATACCTGCGATTATTTTAGGTATATTGATGTATAGTTCAGGATTATCCAAAGCGCGTTTTGTCAATGAACAAGTAGCTAAGAATATGCATTTTAATTTAGCTCAAAATTTTGCAAAATAAACCGTTAATGTTGCTTAATATATCTATGGGACTTAGAGCATGGTTATTTACAGCTCTAGTTACATTTTTACCTTTATGGGCAATAGAAAAAGGCTGTGATAATACTTTAAGTGGTTGGATTTTGACAATATATTTATGTGGTTCTGTAATCGGTGGTTTAATAGGTGGAGCGTTAAATGATAAAATCGGCTATAAGAAAGTAATTTTGTGGGCATTGATATTTACATTAATTCCTACAATGTATTTCTTGTTTGCACAGCAAATAAATATATTGATGTATATTGCTTTATTTGTTGGTGGTGGCTTGGTCATGGCAGCAAATCCAGGAGCTATAGTTTGGGGTCAGGATTTATTACCAGATAATCCAGGTATGGCTTCCGGTATGATGCTCGGTTTATCTTTTGGTCTTGGTGGCTTTGGTACAATGCTTACAGGCTCACTTGCTGAAAGTTATGGACTTACTATGGCATTAGCATTGACTGCTATATTATTAGTTATAAGTATTGTATTAGTTTATTTAACTCCAGAAAAAAGAAGACAATAAATTTATTATGTTGAAATATAAAAAAGGCAAGTAATTTAATTTACTTGCCTTTTGTTTTTATTATATTGTAATCATAATGTAGTTAAGATAAATTCACCTGTGCCGTTTAAGATATATTCACCCATATCAGCAGGAATAAATACACTTTCGCCTTTGGTGATAGTGAAGCTATCACTACCATAAGTCAATGCTATTTGTCCATCTAAAACTAAGATAGAATGGAAACTATCTTTTTTAGCATTTAATGAGCAATTGCCATGTAAATCAAAATGACTTACATTGAATAATTCACATTGTGCGAGAATTGTTAAATCATAATCTGCAAAAGCTGTAAGTTTGGCAATAGGTTCAGGTTTTCTAGTTGGTGGTTCAAGTTTAGTTACAGCGAGAGCTTTTTCAATATGAAGTTCACGAAGTTTACCGTCTTTGCCTACACGACCATAATCATATACTCGATAAGTAGAATTGGAACTTTGTTGAATTTCTGCAATCAATGCTCCTGCACCAATAGCATGGAGTGTACCTGCTTCGATGAAAAATACATCACCTTTTTTTATTGGCACTTGGTTGCAAACTTCAAGAAGAGTATTATCTTTGATGCGACGTTCAAATTCCTGGTGAGAAATTTCATGAGTAAATCCATAGATTAAAGTAGCATCTGGAGTTGCATCCATTACATACCACATTTCAGTTTTACCAGATTCGCCTTCATGTAAAAGTGCATATTTATCATCTGGGTGAACTTGTACAGATAAACTTTGTTTAGCATCAATAAATTTAATTAGAATAGGAAAATCTTTATCTTTAGGAGCTTTTGTACCAATTACTTGTTTGCCTACTGTTTCAATATATTGGGCTAAAGTTTTACCAGAAAATTCGCCATTACTGATAATGCTTTGTCCATCATGATGGCAAGATAATTCCCAGCTTTCAGCTACAGGATCAATATCAGTTTGTTTATTAAATTCATCGCGTAATCTTGTACCGCCCCATAGATAATCTTTAAAAGCTGCATTTAGTTTTAATGGGTAAAGCATTATATCAAATCCTTTCAATTCGCTTGAATAAAATACTAATTTTATCTTATCATTAATTTAATTTTTGTCTAGTAAATTTATGTTAATTTTTATATTATTTAGAAATTCTAAACAATATGTTTTACTTTACATATATTTTTCCGTGTGTTAGGATATAAATAATATTTTTGTCAAATCTGCACATCTAAATGAGATGTTGCAGATTTTTTGCTATGAAAAACTTTTTGAATGATAATTAATAGCATTTATATTTTTAGGGGATGGGTGATTTTTATGACAGATGCAAATACTTTAAAACGTAATACGGCATGGCTGTCTATTATGTCGAATACTTTATTAGTTATTTTAAAACTAGCTGTTGGTTTATATGTAGGCGCAGTAAGTTTAGTCTCAGAAGCACTTCACTCAGGTGTGGATTTGATAGCTGCTTTTATTGCTTTTTGGGCTGTGCGCAAAGCTGTAGTACCACCAGATAAAGAACATGATTATGGTCATGGTAAATTTGAAAATTTATCATCAGCAGTAGAAGCGTTATTGATTGTAGCTACTGCTATCTTTATTATTTATGAAGCAATACACAAATTTAATACACCATTAGACCCAGAATTTTTACAATATGGTATTTATATCATGTTTATTTCTATTGTAGTAAATATAATTGTTTCTCGTCGCTTGATTGCTGTAGCAAAAAAAACTGATTCTCAAGCATTAGAAGCCGATGGATTGCATCTTCAAGCAGATGTTTGGACTTCTGTAGGTGTTTTATTAGGTCTTGTAGGTATGAAAGTCTTTGGCTTTTTATGGTTAGACCCTGTTATTGCAATTATAGTGGCTTTGATTATATTCCGTGCTGGTTATAAAATGGTAGTAGATAGTGCAAGAGAATTGACTGATAGCAGTTTATCTCAAGAAGATGAAGCGATTATTGGAGAAATAATTTTATCACATAAAGGATTAAAAGGTTATCATCATTTGCGCACTAGAAAATCTGGTTCTGATAGACTTTTAGATGTGCATGTTACTTTTGATAAAGATATGCATTTAGAAGAAGTTCATAATATTTGTGATGATATTGAATGTAAGATAAGAAATAGATTTGGTGGATTTGATATCACTATTCACCCAGAACCAGTAGATGAAAATGGTTCAGTTATAAAAAAAAACTACGTTGAAGCAGTGAGGTAAAGATGGTGGAAAAAGTTCAATATAAAGTAAATGATGTAGTGCAGTATGAAAAAAAGCTCCATGTGGTAGTGATACATGGACAATACTTAGAGTGGGTATGGACTTTGGTCTAAAATGTAATGGTTGTGGTCATTTTGTAATGATGCCTCGTGTAAAATTTGAGAAAATGGCTAAGGCTATAGTGACTGAAGAATAATAAATCTAGGTATTGTATTTTGATTTTGACAATGATATAATTTTTGTGGTTCTAATCATATCATGAATAAGTGGAGAGGTGTCCGAGTGGTCGAAGGTGATTGACTCGAAATCAATTGTACCGAGAGGTACCGTGGGTTCGAATCCCACCCTCTCTGCCATATGTGCATAATAGACCTGCTCATAAGAGCAGGTCTTTTTTTGTTTTTTATCTGAAAATAAAGATTGAAGGTGGGTAAAAAGATGGTAGAATGTTCAATTTGTCATAAACATATTGATGAAAAAGTAGCTTTAGTCAATACTGATAAAGATGGCAATAAACGTGTTATTTGCCAAGAGTGTTTTAAACAAGAAGCAGGCGTAGATTATGAAACTTTTGCTTACCGTAAAGAAAATGCTAAACAAATCTCAATCGCAGTTATTATTTGTTTGGTGATGACCATTTATGCTTTTGTTGAAAAAGGACTATTATATGGAGCTTTAGGACTTGTTTTAACTGTACTTATATATTTCTTTTCTGGAAAGATAAAATAATAAAAAATATAAGTAACATAATTATGAGGTGATATTATGGCTTATCGTGAATATGTAGAAAAGGGTTATATGCCTTCTCGAGAAATGATGAAAAAAATTTCTCATAGAGCAGATTGACTTTAAAACGAAATTTTGGAGTTGTGGATTTATATAATGCTGTAGATAAAGTCAGTGCTGAAGATGTGAAGGCAAAAGTCGTTTTACCTAAATTGCCAGTGAGCAAAATGGACGGCATCGGTGTTTGTTTTGCAGATTTTAAAGATGGCATACCAGATACTGAGAATTGGCAAGAAGGCAAGGAATATATTTTTGCCAATACTGGCTGTGTAGTGCCAGAGCCATATGATACAGTTATTTTAATAGAAGATGTTCGTTTTATAGATGGTAAATTAAAAATTTTAGCTAAACCTGAAACAAAGGGACAATTAATCGACCCACCAGGAAGTCTTATCGGTAAAGATGAAGTTTTAGTAAATAAATATGAAAAATCACAGCACCTCAAGTCGGTTTATTAGCATCAGGCGGTATTAAAGAAGTAAAAGTCATAGCAAGACCAAAGATTGCATTTATTCCAACTGGTGATGAATTAGTTTCATGGCAAAGTGAAGATTATCCAGTAGACAAAAATATAGAGTCAAATAGCATGATGTTATCTGCTTTTTGTAAACAATATCAAGCAGATTTAACTATATTTCCGATAATCCCTGATGATAAAGAAAAAATAAAAGAAGCTCTTACAAAAGCAAGTGAAATAGCAGATATTATCTTAATAAATGCAGGTTCTTCTAAAGGAACGAAAGATTTTACGCTTGATTTATTAGAAACAGAAGGCGAAGTTTTAGTTTATGAATTAGGTTGTAGACCAGGTAAACATTCTAGCTTCTCTAAATTTAACAAAAAACCAGTATTAGGCATTGCAGGCCCTCCAAATGGTGCAGAATTAGCTATGCGTTTTTATTTAAAAGCTATTATGCAAGCTTATTATCATCAAAAATTAAGTAGTTTGGAAACAGTAAACGTAACTGTAGATTTTGATTTTACAGCACCGAAAAATGCAGATTTTTGCTTGCAAGTTCATATTTTTAAACAAGATGATAAATATCATGCGCAAATAATTAATCCTAAAGGAGTAACAAGAGCTACTTTATTGCAAAAATATAATGGTTTTATCTATCAATTAAAGGGTACAAGTTTGAATGTAGGCGATGAAGTAACTGCTGAATTGATAGTTGAACGTAAAGAGATAGAAAATCAAAATTAAGCTTATGTAAAATAGAAATGATGAGGATTTTGAATGCAAGATTGTTTTAAGCGTAATATAGATTACTTGCGTGTATCACTTACAAGTAATTGCAATTTACGTTGCCAGTATTGTATGCCAGAGCAAAAAATAAAGCAGACAGAAGAAATGCTTTCGCAAAAAGATTTAATACATTTAGTGGAATTAATCAGTTCAACGGGTATAAAAAAAATAAGGCTCACTGGTGGAGAGCCATTATTATATCCAAATATTGAAGATTTAATAATAAGATTTAAAGCAATACAAGGTATAGAAAAAATAGTATTGACTACAAATGGCATATTATTATCTAATAAAGTAGATGTTTTGAAAAAAGCTGGTATAAGTGGTATAAATTTAAGTTTAGATTGTATTGATAAAGATTTATTTAGAGAAATTACACGTGGCGGAGATATAGATAAAGTTCTATTAGGAATAAAATTAGCTCAAAAAGAAAATATTCCTTTAAAAATCAACAGTGTAATTATGCAGGGGATAAATGAAAAAGAGATAATTCCCTTGATTGAATTTGCCAATGATAATAAAATAGATTTGCGTTTTATCGAGTTAATGCCGATGAATGTGGCAAAGAATTTTAAAGCGGTAAAAGAAGATGATTTAAAAGCTATAATTAGCAAAAAATATGGAGCTTTAAAACAAATAGATGTATTTGAAGGTCCAGCACATTATTATCAAGTAGAAAATTTATCAATAAAAATAGGATTTATTTCTGCATTATCACATAAATTTTGTGCTAATTGCAATCGTTTACGATTGACATCAACAGGCATATTAAAACCTTGTCTACATTATAATAGTGGTGTTAATTTAAATGATTTATTGAAAAAGAATGTAACAGATGAAGAAATTTTAGCGATAATAAAGGATACTATTTATCATAAACCTAAAAATCATCACTTAGAAAATGAAGCTTTTTCACAAAAAGAAGATAAATCTATGTCTTTAATTGGTGGATAAGTGATATAATAAATAAATATCACTATATTATATATTTTAATTGAATACAGGAGGTATTTTTAATGAACAAATCTGTACATCCAGTTGATGAAAGATTGCCATTAGGTCAAACGTTTCTCTATGGTCTTCAGCATGTATTAGCAATGTATGCTGGTGCGGTAGCGGTACCACTTATCGTGGCGAATGCTATCGGTCTTAGTACAGAGGATTTAATTTATTTGATTAATGCAGACTTATTTACTGCTGGTATTGCGACTTTAATTCAGACTTTGGGTCCATGTAAAATGGGAAGTAAATTACCAATTGTGCAAGGTGTAACATTTGCAGCTGTTTCGCCGATGATAATGATTGGTCAAGCTGATGGGTTAACAGCGATTTATGGTGCTGTTATAGCCAGCGGGTTGTTCATGTTTTTAATGTCTCCATTTTTTAGCAGATTGGTTGGCTTTTTCCCTCCAGTAGTAACTGGTAGTGTTATTACAATTATTGGTTTGTCTTTATTGCCAGTAGCAGTAAGATGGGCTGGTGGCGGTAATCCAGCTGCTGCAGATTTTGGAAGTATTCCAACTTTATTGTTATCTGCTTTTGTTTTATTGTTAGTAATTATATTCTATCGTTGGTTTTCTGGTGTATGGAGAAATATTTCCGTATTGTTAGCATTAGTAATAGGTACAGTAGTAGCTTCTTTCTGTGGTTATACAGATTTTAGTCATATCGGTAAAGCTGATTGGCTAGGTCTTGTTACTCCTCTTCATTTTGGTGTACCAACTTTTGATATTCCAGCAATTATTGTAATGATTTTAGTTATCTTAGTTGTTATGACAGAAACTACTGGTGATATTATCGCTGTAGGTGCTATCGTAGGTAGACCAGCAGACAAAAAAACAATTACAAGAGGTCTTCGTGCTGATGGTTTCTCCACTTTACTTGGTGGTATCTTAAATACTTTCCCTTATACAGCATTTGCTCAAAATATCGGTCTTATTACACTCACAAATGTAAAAAGCCGTTTTGTTGTAGCTGGTTCTGGTGTAATTTTAATGTTATTAGGTTTATTCCCTAAAATGGCAGCTTTAGTTGCATGTATTCCAGCTCCTGTACTTGGTGGTGCAGGTATCGCTATGTTTGGTATGGTAGCAGCAAATGGTATTCGCGTATTAGCGAAAGTTGAATACGAAGGCGAAGGCAATTATAATGTCTTGATCGTAGGTATCAGCCTTGCAATGGGTCTTTTATCCATGGCTGTTCCTGAAATCTTCAAACATTTAACTGGCATTTGGAGCATTATCTTCCATAGTGGTATTACAATCGGAAGTTTAACAGCAATTATTTTAAATGCTATTTTAAATAGAAATAATAAATTAAAAAAATAATAAATAATAAAAGAAACTCCTTTAGTTTTTAGCTAAAGGAGTTTTTTTATTGTTAGGAAATATGTGGTAAACTTTTATTAAATCATTTGATAAAAAAGTAAAAATAAAATTTTTATAAATTTAATTGATTGAAATTGGGAGGAGGATATTTATGATTTTTTGTAAAAGTGGTGGTTGTAGTGCCAAATTAGGGCCGAAGGTTTTAAGTAAAGTTTTATCTAAATTGCCTAAATTTGAAGATGAAAATTTATTAGTGGGTTTTGATTCAAGTGATGATGCTTCTGTATATAAATTGACAGATGATATTGCAATGATACAGACATTAGATTTTTTCCCACCGATGGTAAATGACCCTTATATTTTTGGGCAAATAGCAGCAACAAATGCAGTAAGTGATATTTATGCTATGGGTGGCATAGTAAAAACTGCACAGAATATAGTGTGTTTTCCTGAAAATGAAGATTTAAATATTTTAGGGCAGATAATGGCTGGCGGAGCTAGTAAAATTATGGAAGCTGGCGGAATTTTATCTGGCGGTCATTCTGTAAATGATGAAAGTATAAAATATGGTTTGGCAGTAACAGGTATTGTCAATCCTCAAAAAATATATCAAAATAATACTATAGAATTAAATGATGATTTAATTTTAACAAAACCACTAGGTGTAGGTATTATTATGGCGGCAAATTCTGTCGGTGAAGCAAGTGATGAGGCTATGCAAAAAGCTATAAAATCCATGACTACTTTAAATAAAAAGACGGCAGAAATCATGACTGATTATGATGTTCATGCTTGCACTGATGTAACAGGCTTTGGTTTTATTTGTCATCTTTTAGAAATGGTAGCTAAAGATTATAGTGTAGATGTTTATGCAGATAAATTGCCAATTATCAAAGAAGCTTTGACTTATGCAGATAATTTTTTAATCACAAGTGCAGGTCAGAGAAATCGCAATTTTGCAGGAGATAGAGTTTCTTTTGCAGACGAAATATCTTTTGCTATGCAAGAAGTTTTATTCGACCCACAAACTTCTGGCGGTTTATTGATAAGCGTAAATTCTAAGGATAGTAAATCTTTAGTGGAAGAAATGCAAAAAGCAGAGATAGATGCTCGCATTGTGGGCAAGGTGACAAATTTAAATAAATATAAAATAAATGTTATGTAATTTTTTAGAGGTGATTTTATGGAAAAACTATAGATGCTAGAGGTCAGGCTTGTCCAAAACCGCTTGTAATGGCTAGAGATACATTAAAAACTTTGACACAAGATGATAAATTAAATGTAGTTGTTGACAATTTAGTTTCTGCACAGAATTTGGAAAAAATGGCAAGCCAGATGAATTTACCATCTCAAAAAGTACAACAAGGTACAGATTATATAGTATCTTTGTTTGTAAAAAAATCCATGTTCATTCCTCAACAAGAAGAAATAAAATGTGAAGTGCCAACAAAGACAGGTAATTCTTTTGTCGTTGTAGTCAGCAGTAATGTAATGGGGCATGGCGATGATAAATTAGGCAGTATTTTAATTAAAGGCTTTATTTATTCTTTGACTTGTTTAGAAACTTTACCTAAAGCTGTTATTTTTTATAATAGTGGTGTTAAATTAGCAGTTGAAGGTTCTGAAGTATTAGAGGACTTAAAGACTTTAGCTGATGCTGGTGTAGAAATAGTAGCTTGTGGTACTTGTTTAGAATTTTATCAGTTAAAAGAAAAATTAGCTGTGGGTAAAATCGTAAATATGCTTGATATTGTAGAGCGTCAAGCAAAAGCGACGAAAGTGGTAAAACCATGATTTATTTTGACCAAGCAGCAACGAGTTATTATCGTCCAGATGTGTAGTTACTGCTGTTATTGAAGCGTTAGCTAATGCTGGCAATTCATCAAGAAGTGCAACAGGGCCATCTATTTGGTCTTCGCGAATTGTTTATGAAGCACGTGAAAAAATTGCTACTTTATTTAATGCAAAACCAGAAAATGTGGCATTTACTTCTGGGGTAACAGAAAGTTTGAATTTAGTCATAGCATCTTTTTTAATAAAGGGCATATCATAACTACAGCAAATGACCATAATTCTGTATTGCGTCCATTATATCTACGTGATGGTGATTTGGATTTAACCATAATTCCTGTAGATAAAGATGGAAATTTTGAATATGAATTGATGGAAAGAGCTTTTCGTCCTGATACTTTGGCTGTGATTACAACAGGGGCATCAAATGTTACGGGTAATCTTATGGATATACAGCGTATAGGAACTATAGCTCATGAACATAATGCTTTATTTATTTTAGATGCTGCTCAAGTAGCTGGTTTAATACCGATTGACATGGAAAATTTCAACATAGATATTTTATGTTTTACAGGTCATAAAGAATTATTTGCTCCGCAAGGTACAGGTGGTATAGTTTTGCGAGAAGGTCTTCACCCTGTACCTGTAAAAGTTGGTGGCAGTGGTTTTTATAGTTTTGCGAAAAATCACCCAGATATGATGCCAAATGTATTTGAAGCGGGGACAGCAAATGTCCATGGTATTGCAGGACTTAATGCTTCTGTAGATTGGATTTTAAAAAATGGTTTAGATACAGATGCACTTTTGTTGGCAAAAGATTTTTATGAAGGTCTAAAAAATATTGAAGATGTAAAAATCTATGGTTGTTTTAAAAGAAATCGCGTACCAGTGATAAGTTTTAATATCAAAGATATAGATTCTTCAATAGTTGCAGATAGATTATGGATGGAATATAGCATTGCTGTCCGCAGTGGTATACACTGTGCGCCACTTATTCATCAGGCTTTAGGAACTGATAAACAAGGCACAGTGCGTTTTAGTTTTTCAAGATTTAATACACAAGAAGAAGTAAAACAAGCATTAATAGCAATAAAAGAAATCAGGGACGATTTATGTCAAGATTAAGAAAATCTTTAAAATTAGTGATAACATTTGATAATCCGACGCATGCTTTTGCTTTTGAATCTGCTTGTAAAAAAGGAAATATCGCTGGCAGATTATTGCCTGTACCTGTGGAGCTTACAGGTGGCTGTGGCATTGGTTGGACTAGTAAAATAGAAGATAAATCTATAGTAGAAGATTTTATAAAACAAAATAATTTAGCAGTTGGTCATATTTTAGAGCTTGAGTTTTAGTCTTGAAGTTCATTTAATATAGATAATGTATCTATGTCTACTAATTCTTTAGCAGAATTCACTTCGACTAAAGTTAATTCATCAAGATGTTTTTGAATGACAACGCGACCGCCTTTATCTCCATGGATAGCGAGTAATTCTGGCACGTATTTTTGAGCGAAAATCACAGGATTACCTCTTTTTCCTTTATGCGATAGAGCGCAGATATTATCTTTTTTTTGCCATATTTGATAAAGTTTATTTAGGCTTGCAAATGTCAAAAATGGTTGGTCGCAAACGATGAATAAATAGCCATCAATATTATTATCATTTGTATTATCAGCAGAAGATAATTGTTGGCTGGCTTTTATGGCTAATTGCATAGAATGAGATTGACCCAAATGAGTATCATAGTTAGGAACAACTATTATATTTGGGTCAATTTTTTTGGTGATTTCAGGATATTTAGTAACTAAAATTGTTTGTTTGGGATTTAGTTTTTTGATTAAATTTAAAGTATATTGATACATAGGAATATTATTTATAGTATAAAGCAATTTATTAGCACCGAAACGAGAGCTATTGCCAGCAGCTAAAATAACAACGCATAGAGATTTTTTATACATAGAAAACACCTCATAGGAGAATAAATTTATGTTTTTAGAATATACAAAGAAAAAGTTAATTAATAAAAGTATAGTAGAGTATTTGCAAGTGAAAAATCAAGATATAATTTCTATATCTGGAGCAGGTGGTAAAACTTCTACAATAAAATTATTAGCTAAAAATTTAGTGCGTGAACATAAGAAAGTTTTGATTACAACAACGACAAAGATGTTTAAAACAGCAGATGTTATAACGATAAGAGATAAAAATTTATTAAAGCAAAAATTAAAACAGCGAAATTGGGTATTTACTGGTCAAGATTATGGCAAAAAGATAAGTTTATGGGACGAAGAATTTTTGCGAGAAATCGTATCTTTGGCAGATATAACTTTGATTGAAGCTGATGGAGCAAAAAGATTGCCATTTAAATTCCCTAAACAAAAAGAACCCGTTTATATATCTTCATCAAATAAAGTGGTGTATATCGTAGGCATGAGTGCATTAAATCAGCCGTTAAAATCTTTATGTAGAGCAGAACTTTTAGCAAAGTTTTTACAAAAGCAAGTAAACGAAAATCTGACAAAAAATGATATAATAAAAGTGATATCAAGTGAACAAGGGGCAAGAAAAGATATAGGTAAGCGAGAGTTTTTCGTTATTCTAAATCAAGTTGATACTTTACTTGCTTTAAAAGAGGCTATATTTATAGCTGAAAAATTGACAGAATGTAAAATAAAAGTGGCGATAAGTAGTTATCGTGATGAGTTTTAGAAAGTAAAAATAGAGAAGGTAAAGGTAATTTTAATGGAAAAGATATTGATAAAAGGCGCTGGCGATTTAGCATCAGGCATTGCTTGGCGATTACAACGAGCAGGATTTCCGATTATTATGACGGAGATAGAAAAGCCTTTGACTGTAAGATTGACAGTGTCTTATTCTAATGCCGTCTATGAAAATGAAGTGAATATAGAAGGCATAAAAGGGCAGTTAGTAAATAGTAATCAAGAGGCACAAGAAGTTATCGCACAAGATAAAATTGCTGTAATTGTTGATGAAAATGCTGATATTGCGAAAGAGTATAAACCAGATATTATCATTGATGCTATAATGGCTAAGAAAAATATAAATACAAAAATTGATGATGCACCGATTGTCATTGCTGTAGGGCCTGGATTTACAGCTAAAAAAGATTGCGATTATGTTATCGAAACGAAAAGAGGTCATTTCTTAGGTAAGGTAATTGAAGAGGGCAGTGCTATAAAAAATACAGGTGTTCCAGGAAATATTGGTGGTTATACTGTAGAGCGAATTATCAGAGCTAATGGCGAAGGTGTATTTAAATCCGTAGCAAAAATTGGTGATTTTGTAAAAAAAGGCGATATTGTAGCCTATGTTGATGATAGAGAAATAACAGCCTTAATAGATGGTATTGTCCGCGGTATGTTGCATGATGGCATTGTAGTTACAGATAAGATGAAATGTGGAGACATTGACCCACGAGCAGAGCAAAGCCATTGTTTTAGCATATCGGATAAATCTAGAGCCATAGGTGGCGGTGCTTTAGAAGCTGTATTATATGGCTTGAAAAATTTGAGAAAGCAGGGCAAGAAATGATTACAATAAAAGCTTTTTGGCAAAAAGTGCAGACACAATTAAAAGCAAATAATCCTGTGATTTTAGCAATGGTCATGGAGAAAAAAGGTTCTGCTCCGCGCGGAGTAGGTGCACATATGCTTATTTTATCTGATGGCTCAACAGTGGATACGATTGGTGGTGGCCCTTTAGAATATTTGGCTATACAGGAAGCTAAACAAAATTTAAAAAATGGTAAATCCATAGTGCAGACTTTTTCTTTAAATAATGCTACTGCTGGTGAATACGGTATGGTTTGTGGCGGTCAGTTGACAGTTGCTCTATATTGTTTACAGCAAAAAGATTTAGTTCAAGTGGAAAAAGCATTGACTTTAATCAATACGAAAAATAAAATCGTTTTAAGTTTAAGTTGGCAAAATGAAAACTTCGATTTTAAAGTTTATGACTTAGCGGAAAGCTTTGCTTTGAAAGAAAAGTTGACTAAAAAATCTTTATTGCAGATGGATACAACAAATCAATCTGGGCAGTATTTAGAAATCATGAAGCAAAGCCCTAGAGTTTATTTGTTCGGTGGCGGATATGTAGCTCAAGAGGTCGCAAAATTATTGCCAAATTTAGAATTTGAATATATAGTGCTTGAAGAACGCAGTGAATTTGCTAAAAAAGAATTATTTCCAGATGCTAAACGCATTGTAGTTGTAGATTATGCAGATTTTAGTAAGCAAGTGGAAATCAAAAACAGCGATTATGTAATAGTTGTAACTAATGGACATACAAAAGATACCTTGGTTTTAGAAAGTTTATTGAAAAATCCTCCAGCATATATTGGTGTGATTGGCAGTAGACATAAAAAAATTCATGTAGAAAATTATTTAGCTGAAAAAGGATTTAGCGAAGATTTAATAAAACAAATTATTATGCCTATAGGGCTAGATATTAAAGCGGAAACACCTTCCGAAATTGCAATTAGTATTGTAGCTCAGTTAATTCAAAAAAGAGCTCAGTAAAATAATTTTAGATGGGAGAAAAATAGATGTTTGGATTAGGTATACCAGAATTAATTTTAATTTTAGTAATTGCTTTAGTGGTATTTGGACCTAAGAAATTGCCAGAAATAAGTAAGGCTTTAGGTAAAAGCATAAAAGAATTTAGAAATTCAACATCAGATATCACAGATACAGTGAATACTGTTAAAGGTGTAACTGATGTGGCTAAAAAATTAAAATAATAAATTATAAATGAGGAAAATATGGCGAATTTTACGCATTTTAATCAAGATGGTGAAGCTATCATGGTTGATGTCAGTCAAAAAGACATTACCATGCGCATAGCTATTGCCGAAGGTAGTATAAAAGTAAATCAAGAAGTTTTTCGTTCAATCAAAGAACAGACTAATAAAAAAGGTGATGTATTAGCTGTTGCTAGAATAGCTGGTATTATGGCAGCGAAAAAAAACAAGTGATATGATACCGCTTTGTCATCCATTATTTATTACAAAAGTTACGATTGATTTTGAATTAGACGAAGACAATTATATGATAAAAGCTATTGCGACAACAAAAGTCAATGGTAAGACTGGCGTTGAGATGGAAGCACTCCATGCTGTATCAGTTACTTTATTGACGATTTACGATATGTGCAAGGCTATAGATAAAAGTATGGAAATAGCAGATATACGTCTATTGCATAAAGAAGGCGGAAAATCTGGCGTTTATGATTATGAAAAATAATAAGGAGTATAGATTTTAATTGATGGGAAAAATTTTAGCTGTATGTATCAGTGAACAAAAAGGTACTTTAAAAACTGCTGTAGATAAGGGCTTGATGATAAAAGATTTTGGTTTAGAACATGATGCTCATGCTGGAAAATGGCATCGTCAGATAAGTTTATTAGCAGTGGAAGCGGTGAGAACTTTTGAAGAAAAATATAATTTCAAAGTTCCTGCTGGTGCATTTGGCGAAAATCTTTTAGTTGAAGGTATTGATTTAAAAAATTTGCCGATTGGTACAAGATTAAAAGTAAATGATATTTTATTGGAAATCACTCAGATAGGTAAAAAATGCCATTTAGGTTGCAATATTCAAAATCAAACAGGTGAATGTATCATGCCTAATGAAGGTGTGTTTGCGATTGTATTAAATGGCGGAGAAATTAAAGCACAAGATACAATTTTTGTAGAAGCTTGAGAAGGTGAAAGAAATGTTTGAAGTAGCGATAATCACTGCAAGTGATAAAGGTGCAAAAGGTCTTCGTGAAGATTTAAGTGGTCCATGTATAAAGCAGATTGTAGAAGAGTCTGATTATAAAGTAGTATCCATGGAAATTTTGCCAGATGATAGAGCTTTATTGGCAGATAAAATGATAGAGCTTGCGGATAAAGAAATTCCTTTGATTTTGACAACAGGTGGTACAGGTTTTTCTCCAAGGGATAATACACCTGAAGCGACAAAAGATGTAATTGAAAAAGAAACACCAGGAATTTCTGAAGCTATGCGTATGTATAGTTTAAAAATTACACCGAGAGCTATGTTGAGTCGAGCAACTTCAGGCATTAGAAAAAAATCTTTGATTATTAATTTGCCGGGAAGTCCTAAAGCTGTAAGAGAATGCTTAGAATATTTATTGCCAACATTAGACCATGGTCTTAAAATTATGCTTAATTTAGATAGTGAATGTGCTAGAAAAATAATAAAAAAATTAGATGTAGCTTCTTATAACTAAATATTTAAATGATTTTAAATATGAATCAAATAAAATGGTTTATTTAAATTAAAACCATTTTATTTGATTTTTTTATTAAATTTTTTATTTAATTCAATCGTTTAAAAATATACTTAGATAATAAAGCTTCTATTATAAAGAAAATACATAGTAAATAAAATACAAATTTTATACCTATACCATGGGCGATAAAACCTAAAAGTGCAGGCCCTAAAATTACGCCAGTATAGCCCATGCAAGTTATAGCAGTAACGGCTGCATTTATTGGCATATCATTTTGATTCTTAAGTAAAGAATAAAGTACAGGTACAATATTAGCAGATCCTAAGCCAATACAGATAAAACCAATTGGCATCAAATAAAAATTATCAATAAGAACTACCAATAAGAAACCAAGTCCAGAGATAAGAGCCCCAAATACACAAATTTGTTCTTCTCCAATATATTGAACTGCTCTATCACCTATAAAACGAATTATAAGCATTGCTACAGAAAAAATAGCATAACCTATACCTGCTAAAGATAATTCCAAGTTTTTAGTTTCTGTTAAAAATATACCACTCCAATCCATTATAGCTCCTTCTGCTAAAAAACTTATGCAAGCTAAAATGCCAAATAAAATAACAATACCATGTGGTATAGCTATTGGTTTTTCGTTATTAGCACCTTTATATGTTAAAAAATATGGGCTAGCAATTAAACAAAATATAAATATTATAATGCCATGAATAATTGATATCATTGTAATATCTAAGCCTTGTTTGGCTAATATACTAAATAGACCAGCACTGCAAAAACAACCTACACTCCAAAAAGCATGCATACTAGACATAATACGTTTTTTCGATAATTTTTCTACTATTACGGAATTTATATTCATTGTAACATCTATTGTTCCCATAACAGAACCAAATAACAATAAAAATATGACAAGTGACCATATATTATTAAGTGAAGAAATGATTATTAAAATTAAAGCAAATAAGATAATATTTATTTGTAACATTTTTTTACAACCTAATTTTTGATTTAAAATTCCAGCAATGGGCATAAAGACAAATGCACTAACTCCTATGCATAATAATAATAGACCTAAAATATTATCACCAATTTGTAAACGTTCTTTGATAACTGGTATCATTGGTGCCCATGTAGTAATAGTAAATCCTGCTAAAAAAATGCACATCGTGCAGCATATTGTTCTTTTTTTCCTGCTTTATATTGACTTAAATATTTATCTTTTGTATCCATAAAAAGTTCCTTTCTATTATTTTATACTTTTGAGGAAGTATAAAATTTATAACAAGTTATCTTGATAGTATAGTTTTATTATAAGAAGATGTTATTATGATAAGTAAAGATTATTAGTCAGAATTTTGGGCTCGTGTGTTATCTTCAGCTAATGTTTTTATGGTTAATTGATATAGATTTTTGTAATAATAATGTTGTTCATTATTGAAAATAATTAAAATAGGTTACACTAAAATCAGTCGATATAAATAAGATTGATAATAAAAATATATTAGTTTAATTGATGTCTATGAATATTATACAAAACATGTCTATTGTAAAATTATTTGGTGAAAATAATTTAATCAATACCATGAATATTATAAATTAAGATTTGGCTATTATTGATAATTATAAAAATTCTTATAGTATATAAGAATTTTTAAGGTTTAATAATAAATAAAATTAATAATTTCAAGCAACAAGTTCTAAAATATTGTTTTCTGGACCTAAAACACAGCTTTCATAATAACCATCACCAGTTGTACGTGGTCCACTTAAAATTTTATATCCATCATTTTTTAAACGAGCGGTTAATTCATTAACCTTTTCTTTATTACCTAGACTAAATGAGAGATGTATAAATCCTTGACGATATAAATTAAATTCTGTTTTTATCATATTTGGTCTACTCATGATTTCTAAGCGAGTATTATCTTCGAATGATAAAAAATATGTGGATAATTCAGTTTTAGGATTGTGATATAGATTGTTAGCGGTAGCATTGAAGTACTTAATAAAAAATTCTTTTGTAGCTTCTAAGTTTTCTACATAAATAGCAATATGGTCGATTTTCATAAAAATTTCTCCTTGTTTTAATTATTAAATTAAATGAGCAATAGATTTCATTTTGTCAAATGTATAGATATATTTAAATCCTAAATCTTTTAATATTTGTTTAGTCTCTTGGATGTTAAAGCCATATTGGTCAACATCATGACCGTCAGAACCAATGGTTATAATATCGCCACCTAATTTTTTATAGAGTTTTAAAATTTCAACGGAAGGCGTTAAATCTTTTAGACCATAATGATAACAAGAAGTATTAATTTCAATGCCTTTATGATCATTTATGACTTGTTTTAAAATCTCATTTACAAGGTCAAAGACTTTATTGAAAGGATAAATTCCTTTTTGGTCGTAACGATTAATCATATCTAAATGACCGAGAACACAATAATCTTTATATTGTTGGATTACTTTTAAAATTTCTTGGTAATAAAGTTCATTATATTCTTGTTGTGTTTTTCCTTGTTGAAAAGCTTGGTTCCAAAATTCAAGGTTATTGACTTGATGACAAGAAAGTATTATAAAATCAAAGGGATAACTAGCAAATGTTTTGGCAAATTGATTGATAGTATGTGTTTGCATACCAAATTCCATGCCGAATTTTAGTTTTATTTGAGGAGAAAATAATTTTTGATAATATGTAAATTTTTCAAGATATTTTTGACAATCACAATTTAAATCTGTTTTTACACCATAATCAATATGTTCAGTAAAACAGATTTCATTGAAATTTTTAGCTATTGCTGTTTGGATAGCTTTTTCCATAGGGCAAGTAGAGTCATCACTAAATTCAGTGTGCATATGATAATCAGCTAACATGATAAAACCTCCTAAAATAATTAATTATAGAGTCATAATAATATATAATAAGGGATAATACTATCAATATTGACCGAGTTTTTTATAACAATAATCTGCTGAGGATGAGTTTTATGCATATAATAGAAAATAATTTAGAAGTAGTAGAATATGAAAATTTATTATTGCCAATATCTATAAAGATAAGGGAATTAATACAATATAAAAATAAAAGAGCTTTATGTCATTGGCATGATGATATAGAAATTATAAAAATTTTATCAGGTTCAATGAATTTTTATATAAATGGAGAAATTTTTCGTTTAATAAAAGATGATATTTTAATTGTAAATTCAAAGCAGATACATTATGGTTATGAATATAATCATGATGATTGTAAATTTATTTGTTTAATGGTAAATCCTTCAGTATTAAAAATTAATAAAGCTATGTATCAAGAATATGTAATTCCTATTATTGAGAATAATGGTCTATTGGCATGGTGTTTGAAAAATAATGAAGGAAAACAATTAGATAGAATATTATTTGCATTAATAGATTGGCAGGAAAAATCTTGTAGAGCAAAAGAATGGAGATTGTTGTCTTTAGTATATGATTTATGGTATCAAATATATAATTTAATAGATAATGATAAAAATTTAAACTTAATAAAAGATGATACTTCTGATGATGTGAATATATTTAAACAGATGGTAATATTTATTTATCAAAATTATAAAAAAGCAATAATTTTGCAAGATATTGCAAAATCTGGAAATGTAGGTAAAAGTAAGTGTTATGAACTTTTTAAGCGATATGTAAATAAAACACCAAATGATTTTGTTAATTTATATAGGTTAGAAAAAAGTAAGATTTTATTAAAGAATGAAGATTTATCAATTACAGAAGTTGCATTAGAATGTGGATTTAATAGTGGAAGTTATTATGCAGAACTTTTTAAAAAATATAATGGATGTACTCCAAGAAATTTTCGTAAATATAAAAAATAATCTGTTCATCTAAAAAAGAAAATGAACAGATTATTAAAAGTTAGAAGTTATTAATAATTTTTATAAAGAATGCGAATGGAGTTTAAAATACAAATCATAGCTACGCCAGTATCAGCGAAAACTGCTGCCCACATGGAAGCAAATCCCATAAGACCGAGTATCATGATGAGTATTTTTACACCTAAGGCAAAGACTACATTTTGCCATGCTATGCGAATGGTATCACGAGAAATATTTATAGCTTGGAAAATAGAATAAACTTTAGAATTCATAAATACCACATCAGCAGCTTCAATGGCAGCATCAGCACCACTACCCATAGCAGCGCCAACATCAGCACCAGCGAGAATAGGAGCATCGTTTATACCATCGCCGACAAAAAATACATTACCATGTTCTTGTCTAAGTGAGGATAATTTTTTTAATTTATCTTCAGGTAAAAGTTTAGCATGAACTTTATCAATGCCTACTTCATTAGCTACAGCATAAGCACTATGTTCATTATCACCTGTGAGCATAGCTGTAGTTAAACCTAAATTTTTTAATTTAGTGATAGTGGATTTTGCATCATCTTTGATAGTATCATCAATAACAATAGAGCCAGCATATTTATTATCTATACCAATAAATATTTCTGTACCAGCATTAATAGGTAAATCATCAGGTAAAGCAATATTAAATCGTTGCATTAAGCGTTTATTACCACAATAAATTTTTTGTTTATCAATAGTGCAGATTATGCCTTCACCAGCAATTTCTTGATTATCAGTAGTAGTTTTTAAATTGAGTTTTTGTTTAGTGGCTTCATTGATAATGCTGATAGCAATAGGATGAGAGGAAATTTTTTCACAACTAGCACAAAGTGAGAGCAATTCTTCTTTTGTGTAATTGTTTGTAGGATTTATAGTTTTAACTGTGAAATTACCATGAGTCAGTGTACCTGTTTTATCCATGACGATAGTTTTTATATTTTTTAGAGCTTCTAAAGCTAGACCACCTTTAAATAAAATTCCTTGTTTGGAACCACTGCCGATACCAGAAAAGAAAGCAAGTGGCACACTTAATACTAAAGCACAAGGGCAACTAATTACTAAAAAAGTCAAAGCTGTATAAATCCAATGTTCCCAATCACCTGTAATCAGCGAAGGAATGATAGCTGTAAGCGTAGCTACTAAAACGACAATAGGAGTATAAATTCTAGCAAAACGAGTGATGAATTTATCTATTTTAGGTTTATTAGCAGCGGCATTTTCTACAGCTTGTAAAATGCGAGAAACCATAGATTCAGATAAAGGTTTTTCCACTTTCATTTTGATAGCACCAGAAATATTCAAACAGCCAGAAGTGATAGAGCTATTAGGGGCAATTTTTATCGGTACAGGTTCGCCAGTAACAGGTGATGTATCCAAACGGCTTTCTCCTTCAATGACAATGCCATCAACAGGAATTCTATCGCCAGCACGAACTAATAAAATATCGCCGACTTTGGCTTCATGAGCAGAAATAATAGAAATTTTATCACCATGTAGAAGATTTACTGTTTCAGGTCGTAAATCAACAGCGTCCATGATTTGACTGCGACTTTTTTCTGTAGCACGTTCTTCAAAATATTCGCCAATGCGATAAAATAGCATAACACCGACAGCTTCAGGATATTCTTTGATGGCAAATGCTCCCAAAGTTGCGATACTCATGAGGAAGTTTTCATCGAAGACATTGCCATGAAATAAATTGGTGATGGCAGTTTTTAGTACATGGAAACCTAAAATTAAATAAGCTACGATATAAAGATAAAGTGTGTATTGGTCAGGTACAAGAGAGGTAAATTCGCCAATGACAAATAAAATAGCACCAAATACAATTTCAATAATATCAATGTTTTTCATCAAAATTTGTAT
>ENA-OPZD01000165-OPZD01000165.1-human-gut-metagenome-genome-assembly--contig:-NODE-165-length-21220-cov-2.550988_pt1 | contig 21220 bp, 28 predicted proteins | sample MGYA00242479_ERZ504495 | MGnify/ENA primary metagenome ERZ504495 (study PRJEB26092, sample SAMD00036286) | human gut metagenome | host: Homo sapiens | study: EMG produced TPA metagenomics assembly of... | reverse complement strand
CGCCAACCAGATTCAGCTCTCTTGCATCGATTCGGAATAGGTCGGTCCCAGAAGCAGCGCTCTTTTGGTGCGCGCTGGCTGATCAGAAGTGAGATAAGCTCCGTAGAACCATTTCCGACAACAATATGTTCCAGCGAGGTATTGGTATATGCAGCAATTGCTTTTTTCAGATCTGTATAATCTCTGTCTGGATAACTGCTGATGATATCCAGATGTTCTGCGAGATCTTTTTTTACCTGTCCGGATAATCCGAGCGGGTTTACATTGGCACCGAACAAAACAATCTTTTCCTTATCAAGGTGATAATAATCTGCAATCTTTTCCAGATCGCTTCCGTGAAATTCTGGTTTTTTTTCATAATTTTCCATCCTATCGACACAATTTTGATATTTTCTCTTTCCAGCATTGCCATTCGTTGACAAACAATGCTATAATTTATTATAGTATGTTTTAAGAAAAAAGCAACGAAAGAAGCAGGTGTAGGACTTGAAAAATAAAATCCAAAAATTTTCAAAAGGCGACTTTCAGTTGATACGACCTGATGTTATATTCGATGAGACCAATCTGGTACTCATTATAGGTGAAGGGAAGTATACAGAGGAAGTTTTACAATGAGGGCAAACAATGAGGGAAGGATACGAGGACTGGTGTACTCGTCTTCTTTCCGTGTCCATTTTAAAGATCAGGGATTTGAGGGAAATCCGGCAAGAGTGGAATTTACGTATGACGGACGGGGACTTCGCCCGGGACATGTAGAGGAAGGAAAATTCACGGTCGTATGTACCGGTGGTGAGTTTGAACTGGCTTTTACGGCAATCATTGAGAAACCATATGTGATGACAACCTATGGAAAAGTACAGAGTACCGATGATTTCCGCAAACTTGCAATTAAGGATTTTTCAGAAGCGGGAAGGCTCTTCCGTTCCAAAGAATTCTATGAGATTTTAAAATATGAGAATGAGCGTACATTCTATCTGTACGATAATATGCGCAAATGGTCTCTCGGAGAACAGGCCATGGAAGAATTCATGGTAGGGATCAAACAGAAAGAATGCATTTTCCTTACGCTTCAGGGAGAGGGGATGCTATTCGAAGATCTGACAGAGTCGACAAAGGGAACACTGACTCTGATGAAAAATACATGGGGATATATGCCGATCCATATTGAGACAGTCGGTGATTTTATCCGGGTGTCCAGACCTGAGATCAGCACAGAAGATTTTGTGGGAAATGCACATGAGATCGAATATGTGGTAAGAGCAGAGAAACTTCATGGCGGACGGAATTACGGAGCATTGAAGTTCGTGACACCATACGAGACACTCACTTATGAAGTTGAGGTATTGCAGAATCAGGAGTATGACGAAGATCACAGGATGCCGGAACTTTTACTGGCTCAGATCATCAAAGAATATGTAGGATATGTGGCAGGAAGAGTAACACTGGAACACTGGGTGGATAGTGCGGTCGAGAAGATGGTAGCACTGCGTAAGCTGGATCCTCTGAATGAAGTATATCAGTTGATGCTTGGTAATATCTATCTGCTCGGAGGCAAGACGGAAGAAGCAAAATGGATTCTTGAGAATTACAATTATAATCGGTTCGCAATCGGAAAAGATCCGCTGACAACTGTTATTATCTGTATCTGACTGCTAAGATTCGCGGAGATGTGAACTATGAAGAACGAGTGTTGGATGAGGTTGGAAAGACATATATGCGTCATCAGGATTCCTGGTGGCTGCTCTATATGATACTGAATCTTGACAACAGATATAAGAATCCTTATAAACGTCTGGAAGTTCTGGAACAGCAGTTTGAGTATGGAATCCATGCAGTAATGTTTTATTTGGAAGCATATCTGTGCTATCAGGAAAAGCCGACACTTCTTAAGAAATTAGGCACATTTGAGATTCAGGTGTTGAATTTTGCGACCAAATACCGCATGATGACAAAAGAACTGGCACTTTATATTTCAAATTTTGCCAGTCAGCAGAAAAAATACAGTGACAATCTGTTCAGAATCCTGGAAAGAATCTATAAGATGTATGAAGAGCCGATGATACTGAATACGATCTGTACACTTTTGATCAAAGGAAATAAAACGGCAAAGAAGTATTTTTCATGGTATCAGAAGGCAGTTGATTCGGATCTTAAGATTGCCCAGCTTTATGAATATTATATGATGACAATCGACGAAGACAGTGCGCACGGACCGTTGCCGAAATCGCTGGTTTTATATTTTATGCATGGAAATGCTCTCGATTATAAGAAGGCTGCGTATCTGTATGCAAGTCTTGTGATCCATGAGGAACAGGCAGGAGATTTGTATCTGAATTACAGAGAACAGATGGTGGCATTTTACATGGGAACAGTTGGAAAAAGCGCCATATAACAGAATCACTGCGTACATTTGTATAAAAAGATTTTTGCAGAGAAGACGAGATGACGGCAGAACGTATGGAGGCGATGCGTGACATCTGTTATTCTTATGAAGTAGGGACAAAGGTACGCGGGATGAAATGTGTGCTGGTAATTGAAAAAGATGGTTCGGTACGTCAGCGTATCCCGTATGATACGAAGAATGGAGCTATCATTTATCTGTATGATAAGGAATCGAGAATTGTATGGGAGTCTGTAGAGGGCAGACATTATACGGATTCCATTCCATATGAGACGAAAAGACTGTTTTATGAGCCGCGTTTTGTAGATATGTGCAGAAAATATGCAGCATCTACAGGATTCTGGAATCAGGAGCCGGAGAAAGAAAAACCGGATTATGAAAAGATCCAGGCAAAGGGGATAGATTCATTTGAGGATAAGGATGTCTTCCTGGTTTGCAGCAGAAGAATCAGGGAAGAAAATTATACGGAGGATGACTTCTTAAGTTATCTTGCTTTTGAAATGTTCCGGAGAGGACAGTATGACAAGGTGACACTTACGTATCTTGCGGAGTATTACTGTGGTGCAATCGGAGATATGAAGCGGCTCTGGAAAGTATTAAAACAATATGGGGTTCCGTCTTATAAGGTCAGTGAACGGATCATTACACAGATGGTCTTTTCGGAGACATTGTATGAGGAAGAGCATATTTTTGAAGATTATTATCTGTCGGACAATGTATATTTCCGCTTAAAACAGGCATATCTTGCTTACGTTACAAGGGAATATATCGTATATGGACGAAGCCTGGAAAAAATGTGTATTTGAAATCATTGCAAATGAATGTGATCAGAAAGAAGATCTGCCGGATGTATGTAAGATTGCACTTCTGAAATATTATTCAGATAAAGAATACACAGGTGAACTGGAAGATGTCCTTCATCAGGTACTACGGGAAATGTGCGAAAAACAACTAGTCTTCCCATATTACATGAATTATAAAGAGGAATGGCTGCGGGAAGTACAACTCTATAATAAGGTGATGGCAGCATACCGCTGTAAACCGGGAGGAAAAGTAAGACTGTATTATAAGATGAAACAAAAAGACCGGGAAGAACTGGGATACCGGGCAGAGGCAATGATGCCGGTCTATGAAAACCTGTATGTAAAACAATTTGTCCTTTATAATGACGAATCAGTGAATTATTATTTCCAGGAATCCGGAAACGGAGAAATGATCACAACAGACAAGAAGACGCTGAAAACAGATAAAGAACGTGTATTTGCCGGAAAATATCAGATGCTGAACGCAATGACAGATATGGATTCGGATGCGGAACGTTCGAAAGCCATGCTTGAGTTTGAAGAAGAAGAACAGATGGCAGATCAGATATTTAAGATATATTAAAAATGAAAGGAGGAGACGATAATGCAAAAAGGAAGTGTTCTGGGCTATGATCTGAATGAAAAGAATTGTCAGATCAGTTATTATGATGAAATAAAGAGAACCGGAAACGATGGAAGCAGCAGTTGATAATTATCAGATTCCTCTGATCCTTGGCTATTATAAAGAACGATGGGTATATGGACAGGAAGCAAAACGATTGAGAGAAGCGGGAGAGGGAGATATTGTCACTCATCTGTTCCGTAAAGCTGTAAAAAGAAAAAAAGTACGTGTAGGCGGGAAAATCCATGATGGCGTATGGCTTCTTGCAAAGTTCATTTCCATGACATTGAAGAAATTCGAACAGATTGATTATATTACGTTTTCCGTTCCGTATACGAATGTTGATATGTCGAAGATGTTAAAGGGAATCGGAAAATATATCGGTGTACCGGGAGAATGTGTATTTGTACAGGATTATAAGGAAAGCTTCTGTCAGTATATGTTTTATCAGCCGAAAGAATTGTGGCAATATGAATCAGCATTGTTTTATTGTGATGCGCAGGAAATCCGTGCATATATGCTGCGCCGCCTGAATACAGTAAGCACCAAGAGCAGGGATATGTTTGTGACAGTAGAAGAAGTCGCCAATGCGCACATGAAAGAACTGGAAGCAATCTATCCTGTGTTGAATGTAGATAAAGCCAAAGATGCGGATGAGAGTTTTAAGTCTTTCATCCAGAATGTATTTGATAAAAAAGTGGTATTCGTCTGTTTATCTGACAGGAGAGGGATTTGAGAATAACTGGTATCCGAATTCCCTGAAGGTACTGTGTAACGGACGGAGGGCTTTCCTTGGAAATAACTTATACAGTAAGGGTGCATGTTATTCATCCATGCGCTATGCAGATCCGTATGATGATGGTCCGATTTATCTGGATGGAACAAAGATGACAGAACAGATCTGCCTGCGTATGAGAATTGGCGGACAGGAAGGATGGTATCCGATTGTTGCATGGGGAACACACTGGTATGAGGCAGACGGACAGTGGGAAGTGATTTTGGAAGATACATCGGATATTGAGATCCATATAGAGACACTTGACGGAGAGGATCTTAAAGTTGAGACAGTGTCACTGGAAGAACTGCCGGAACGAACAGATTATTCTTTGCGTCTTCAGATTGAAGTCATGTTTATGGATGAGCGTACCTGCAGGCTGCGTTTTAAAGATGTTGGTTTCGGAGAATTTTATCCGGCATCAGATTTCCTTGTAGAAAAGGAATTACATTTAGGAGGTATCAATGGGCAGTTTAATTCTTTGTCATAAAAAACGGGCCAAACGACCTTTTGAAATATCCAGAGTTCATATGCGGATTTACACAATAGAAGAATTGTGTTATTACATCTGTAATAATCTGTATCTGATCGATTATACGATCGTCAATGAACGATTGTGCCGGTGGGTCGGGATGAACTGGAACTGCCGAAGCTGGCAGAGGAATTAAGAAGGCTTCTTCGGGAGAATGGATCGATGGAAGAATTTGTACTTACGATCCTGAAGGAATCTAATATCTATGCTGCGGCAGAAATTCATAAGATGCAGAGTGTTCTGGAACAACTGCAGTCACAGAGAGACGTAGAAAAAGAAAAATATAAGGCGGATACGCTTCAAAACAGTAAAGAATACGAATCAGCGATTTTAGTATATCAGTCCATCCTTAACAAAGACTGGGATGAATCGGTAGATAAAAAGTTTTACGGTCGTGTGTATGCAAGCATGGGATCCGCATATGGTCATCAGTTCCTGTATAAAGAAGCGGCAAAGGCTTATCAGGAAGCGTATAAGATATGTGAACAGCCTGATATATTGAAGGCGTATCTTTATAGCTGTTATAAAGCTCTTCCGCATGATGAATACTTAAAAATGCTGTCGGGGAATCCAATCCTTCTGAGTCTGGACACTATTTTGCGTGATGAAATGGAAAAAACAAAGAAAAAGATAGGTGCGGATATTCCGGAAGAAAAGCTGAATGAATGGAAAAAGGAGTACCGCAGGATTGACAAACACCGTGGAATATGATAATATATCCAAAGATTTTAGTGTGGTAAAGTAATCAACTGCTAAACTGGTAAAAGAGCGTAGCGGCTGTTTGGCACACGTAAAAGGAATACAGGAGGATATATGTTATGAAAAAAGAGATTAGTAACTGCTCCTTGTTACGGCAATGGCAGCTACAACGGTATTGGCAGGCTGTGGAAGTAAAGATTCAGGTTCATCTGACAGTGGAAAGAAATCGGCAAAAGAATCAAAAGTAGAAAATGATGATGACACATTGATCGTTGGGTTTGATGCTTCTTTCCCTCCGTATGGTTATAAAGATGATAGCGGAGAATATGTAGGATTCGATCTTGATCTTGCACAGGAAGTATGTGATAGAAATGATTGGAAACTGGTAAAACAGCCGATAGACTGGGATTCTAAGGATGCGGAACTAAATTCAGAAACAATTGACTGTATCTGGAATGGATTCACCATGAATGGCCGTGAAGATGATTATACATGGTCAGATCCATATATTGACAACAAGCAGGTCGTGGTAGTCAGAAGTGATTCGGGTATTGATGACTTTTCGGGGCTGAAAGGAAAACATGTAGAAGTACAGACAGACTCTTCTGCACTTGCGGCTCTGGAAGGAGATCAGAAGGACCTGGCGGCAACCTTCGCAGATCTTAATCAGGTTGCAGAATACAATACAGCATTCATGGATTTGGAATCCGGTGCATGTGATGCAATCGCTATGGACATCGGAGTTGCAAACTATCAGGTGAATTCAAGGAAAAATCCGGATGATTACAAGATCCTAGACAAAGAAATTTCATCTGAACAGTATGCAGTCGGATTCAAAAAAGGAAACACAGAACTGAAAGATAAAGTTCAGAAGACACTGGATGAGATGGCCGAAGATGGAACGGTTGATAAAATTGCAGAAAAATATGCAGATTACGGAGTTCCGGGAGCTCTTTGCATAGGAAAGAACAGCAAGTAAAATGAAGGGGCCAACCCCGGAGGGGATTGGTCCCTTTTGGCTCGCCATTCATTCGGAAGAAGCGTGAAAAAACTGGAGGACATTATAGATGGAGATAGGAACACTGATAAGAGAACTTGGCGGGAGGAATGTGGGTCTCGGCAGATATTTTTATTCTGACATTACTTTTTTCACTGCCGCTTGGACTGGTGGTTGCATTCGGGAGAATGTCGAAGATTGCACCGGTCAGATGGATATCAAAATTATACATATCGATTATGAGAGGAACCCCGCTGATGCTTCAGTTGATGGTAGTGTATTTCGGACCATATTATCTGTTTGGAATGCGCATTTCCACAGGATACCGTATGACTGCGGTGCTGATCGGTTTTGCAATTAATTATGCGGCATATTTGCTGAGATATACAGAGGCGGGATTGAGGCAATTCCGGTAGGACAGTATGAAGCGGCAAAGGTACTGGGATATTCCAAAAGCCAGACATTTTTCCGGATCGTATTTCCTCAGGTATGTAAGCATATTCTGCCGGCAGTGACCAATGAGATCATCACGCTGGTAAAGGACACTTCACTGGCATTTGTGCTGGCTGTAACGGAGATGTTTACAATGGCAAAACAGATTGCGGCGGCACAGACTTCCATGGTTCCGTATATTGCAGCAGGTATCTTCTATTATGTATTTAATTTGCTTGTTGCGATGATTATGGAAAAGATTGAAGAAAAGTTGAATTATTACCACTAGGAGGAATAGATCATGAGTCTGCTTGAAATGAAAAATATCAAAAAAGTTTAACGGGTCGGAAGTTCTGAAAGACATTTCTCTGAAGGTGGAAAAGGGAGAAGTCCTTGGTATCATCGGTCCTTCCGGCTCGGGAAAATCAACCCTTCTTCGATGTGCAACGGGGCTTGAGACTGCGGATGCAGGGGAAATCCATTATTCCGGAACCTTTGGACTGGTGTTTCAGAACTTTAATTTGTTTCCGCATTATTCGGTGATGAAGAATATCACTGATGCACCGCTGAAAGTACAGAAGAGAAAGAAAGAAGAAGTCTATAAAGAAGCGAGAGAACTTTTGAAGAAGATGGGACTTGCCGACAAGGAAGATTCATATCCTTGTCAGTTGTCGGGAGGACAGCAGCAGCGTGTATCAATCGCGAGAGCACTTGCACTGCATCCGGATATTCTGTTTTTTGATGAGCCGACGTCCGCGCTGGATCCGGAACTGACTGCAGAGATTCCTGAAAGTTATCAGGGAACTTGGCGATGGAGCATATGACGATGGTGATTGTTACGCATGAGATGAATTTTGCGAGAAACGTATCGGATCATGTATCTTCATGGATGGAGGTGTGATCGCAGTAGAAGGAACTCCGGAAGAAGTATTCGATTCATCTAATGAAAGAATGAAAGAATTCCTTGGAAAATTCAATGATTAATTGTGGGAAAACTAATGAATAGAACGATTTTATAAGTCGAGCTTATTAAAAGACACATTATAAATAATGTATCAGCTGGAATACAAGGCAGATGGAAATATTGCTTTTCCGTTTGCCTTGTATTATACTAGTATAGCAAAATGCTTTTTAAAGACAGTTTTGACAAATGAAAAATTTGAAAAGAATGGAGTCTGCATTTATGAGTGAATTTGAAAAAGTGACAACAGGACTGGGCGAAGAATGCGGTGTGTTTGGAGCCTATGATATGGATGGCGGAGATGTTGCACCATCCGTTATTATGGACTTTTTGCATTACAGCACAGAGGACAGGAAAGCTGTGGTATTGCGGTAACGGATACATATGGAGAAAGAAAAGTACATTCCAAGAAAGGACTTGGACTGGTAAATGAAGTGTTCGATGAAGAGTCTTTACAGGAATTGAAGGGAAATCTTGGTGTCGGACATGTAAGATATTCGACAGCAGGTGCTTCCAGAGCTGAGAATGCGATGCCGTTGGTTATCAATTATGTGAAAGGGATCCTTGCAATTGCACATAACGGCAATCTGACAAATGCCATTGAACTTCGCCATGAACTGGAGTACACAGGCGCTATTTTCCAGACAACGATTGACTCGGAGGTGATCGCATATCATATCGCCAGAGAACGTCTGAATGTAGAGAAGGCAGAAGATGCGGTAAAAAATGCGATGAAGAAGATACAGGGAGCGTATGCACTGGTTGTCAGTTCGCCGAGAAAGATGATCGGTGCCAGAGATCCATTTGGATTGAAACCTCTTTGTATTGGAAAAAGAGATAATACTTATTTCCTGGCTTCGGAGAGCTGTGCGATTGCTGCCGTCGGAGGAGAATTTGTAAGAGACGTAGAGCCTGGAGAGATTGTAAGTTTTACAAAACATGGAATGAAATCAGATAAAACTATGGCAATCGATCCCAAAAAGCAGGCAAGATGTATTTTTGAATATATATATTTCGCAAGAATGGACAGCGTGATCGATGATGTGAATGTATATCATGCGAGAATTGTTGCAGGGAAAGCTCTGGCAGAATCTTATCCGGTTGATGCGGATCTGGTTGTCGGAGTACCGGATTCCGGGCTGGTTGCGGCGAAAGGATATTCGGAACAGTCGGGAATTCCGTATGGCATGGCATTCCACAAGAACAGTTATGTCGGAAGAACATTTATCAAGCCAAAACAGAGTCAGCGGGAAAGCAGTGTGAAGATCAAGCTGAACGTGATCGAAGAGGTTGTAAAGGGAAAACGTATTGTTATGGTAGATGATTCTATTGTAAGGGGAACAACCTGTGCGAACATTATCAAGATGCTCAAAAAGGCCGGAGCGAAAGAGGTCCATGTAAGGATCAGTTCACCACCGTTCCTGCATCCATGCTATTTCGGAACAGATGTGCCTTCGAATGAACAACTGATTGCACATTCCCATACAACAGAACAGATCCGTGATATGATCGGGGCAGATTCGCTTGGTTATATGGAAGTTGATAAATTAAAAACATGGTCGGTGATCTGGCATATTGTGACGCATGTTTCACCGGTAATTATCCGATGAAAGTACCTGGAAGAGATGTTTCGCTGGCATTTGAATAGAAAACAGGTTAAAATAGTCGGGTGGAAGAATTGATGAAGGAGATTATTAGTATGAGTAACGACAGATATACAAGTCCACTTTCAGAAAGATATGCAAGCAAAGAGATGCAGTATATTTTCTCACCGGATAAGAAATTCCGTACATGGAGAAAACTCTGGATCGCACTTGCTGAGACGGAAAAAGAACTGGGACTGGATATTACGGAAGAACAGATTGAAGAATTAAAAGCACATGCAGATGATATCAATTATGATGTGGCAAAAGAAAGAGAAAAGGTTGTCCGTCATGATGTTATGTCTCATGTGTATGCATATGGAAAACAGTGTCCGAATGCAAAAGGAATCATTCATCTTGGTGCAACTTCATGCTATGTAGGCGATAATACAGATATTATTCTGATGTCGGAAGCATTGGAAATTGTCAGAAAGAAACTGATCAATGTGATTGCCGAACTTGCAAAGTTTGCAGATGCACATAAGAACCTTCCGACACTTGCATTTACACATTTTCAGCCTGCACAGCCTACAACAGTAGGTAAGAGAGCAACACTCTGGATGCAGGAATTCATGATGGATCTGGAAGACCTGGAATATGTAAAAGGAAGTTTAAAGCTTCTCGGATCAAAAGGAACGACCGGAACACAGGCAAGCTTCCTGGAACTCTTTGACGGAGATCAGGAGACGATTGATAAGATCGATCCGATGATCGCCAAAAAGATGGGATTTGAGACATGTTATCCGGTGTCTGGTCAGACCTATTCACGTAAGGTAGATACCAGAGTGGTAAATGTACTTGCAGGTATTGCGGCAAGTGCACATAAGATGTCCAATGATATCCGTCTCCTTCAGCATCTGAAAGAGATTGAAGAACCATTTGAGAAGACTCAGATTGGATCTTCTGCAATGGCATATAAGAGAAACCCGATGAGAAGTGAAAGAATCGCTTCACTTTCCAGATATGTGATGGTAGATGCCATGAACCCGGCAATCACATCCGCAACACAATGGTTTGAGAGAACACTTGATGATTCTGCGAACAAACGTCTCAGTGTCCCTGAAGGATTTCTGGCAATTGATGGTATCCTGGATCTGTGTCTGAATGTTGTAGACGGACTGGTAGTATACCCGAAAGTTATCGAAAAGAGACTGATGTCAGAACTTCCGTTCATGGCAACAGAAAATATCATGATGGATGCTGTAAAAGCAGGTGGGGACAGACAGGAACTTCATGAGAGAATCCGTGAATTGTCTATGGAAGCCGGACGCAATGTCAAAGAAAAAGGATTAGACAACAATCTTCTTGAACTGATTGCCGCAGATCCTGCATTCAACCTTTCGCTTGAAGAACTGCAGAAGACAATGGATCCTGCAAAATATGTGGGACGTGCGCCGGTTCAGGTTGATGCATATCTGAAGAACGTTGTGAATCCTGTGCTGGAAGCAAATAAGGATATTCTTGGAGTAACAGCAGAGATCAATGTATAAGATTCTGTAAACAAATAAAACATGAAAAAGAAAGTGGAGTTTCAGTGAGCAATGGAACATCATCTTTCTTTTTTTGTATATATGATTTATAATAAATCCATATGGAAGTGTAAGGGGGAAGAAAGCGGATATATGGAAAAGACTATGGAAAAGATTAGGACTATGATGAATGGTGCAGCATCAGAAAAGCAATACCGGGTCAGAAGCTGCAGATACACAGACCTTGTAATGATACTTGTGATCGTAGTTGCGCTACAGTGTCTGACAAGGCTGGAATATGCAGGGGAAAGATTTATCCAAAGCCGGAACGGGTATAAGATAGCCGGCAGTACAATGAAAAGCTGCGGACAGGAAACTGTAAAAGGATATGTGGAAATAAAAGCATTGTGCATTTCAAACGCGAAGAATATAGCCGGAAGCTTGTGTGCTCAGGCTGCGACACCGAATGAAACAGCTATGAATGTGACCATTCCAACAGCTGATGCGGGAAAAGATGACAGCCGGAATACAAAGCTGCCTGCTGCAGAAGAAATGAACACATCTGCTTTGGAAGGTGGAGCGGAGATCCTGAAAACAGAAAAGAGTGCGGGAGCTGCACCTGTTGTGGCAGATACAACAGCTGCCGGGTCTGCAGCTGAGAGCAGTGAAGAGGACAGGGGCAGTACAGAAGAACAGCAGGGCGAAATGCTGGAACTTGGTGGATTTATCATAGGAGAAAATGGCTTGATCGAACGTTGTGAGAATCCGTCTCTGGTTGTCGAGGATGGGATTATTATATTGCCATCAGACGACAGATGTAAGGGGATCAGAGCAGAAGCATTCACTGGAATTACGGGAGTGGAAGAAATTTATATTCCGGCCAATATTACATGGATTGAACCCGGAGCCCTGGAAAAATTGGAAAATCTTATGTATATAGAGGTTGCACCGGATAATCCGGCATATCAAAGCATAGATGGAGTTCTTTACAGCAAAAAGGAGCAGAAAGAAAAGGCATGAATATTCGACAGGTAACAGACGGCAAAGAAGATTATATAGAATTGCTTCGCATGGGAGATCCGGATGAATCCAGAATCCGTAAAGTATTGGAAAAAGGTGAACTTTTTTTTACTTGAAGAACATGGAAAACTCCGTACATTGTGTGTGGTTATATTTTCGGAAGAAAAGAAATGTGAGATAAAAAATATTGTAACCATAGAAAAAGACCGTGGCAAGGGGTATGGCCGGTATATGATCCATTATATCTGTGAACATTACTGCTCACAGTATGATTGGGGATATATGAAAAAAGACCGATGCCGGGACATCATGGAGTTCTGTGAAAAGTGTGGATTTACAGATGAAGATGAGATATATCTGAAAAAGGAACTGATGTCGGAAATCGACACAAAACGTGTAATTAATCTTGCAATGGAAGCGGGAAGAATGCTTTTGAAAAACGGAGGTGAGATCTTTCGTGTAGAAGAGACGATGATGAGAATCTGCCGTAGATTCGGGGTGAAATATGTGGAGCTGTTTACTTTGAGCCATGGATTGTTTATCTGTGCAGGAACGGATAAAGAAAAGCTGTACACAAAAGTAAAACAGGTACCGCTTTCCTCCACGCATCTGGGGATTGTAGCAGAAGTAAATGATCTGTCCAGGGAAATTGCAGCAGGACATGTCGGAATTGAAGAAGCAATAAAGAAGTTAAAGAAGATCGACAAGATGCCGGTCAAGCGTATTCCTTATCAGATTGCGGCGGCTGGATTAAGCGCCGGCGGATTGGGGTATCTGCTTGGCGGGACAGTAATGGAAGCTTTTGTGGCATTTTTTGTCGGTTGTGTTGTGTTCTCATGGTCTCTTTTTGCCGGAAAACACGGTGTTTCAAAGATCCTGATTCACATTGTGGGGGGGATTATTATTGCGTCAATGGCTTTGGCGGCAATCAGATTCCGTTTTTTGGGAAAACTTAGGATGGAAGGGATCGTGAACCGGCGGGATTATGCCGCTGGTGCCCGGACTTGCATTTGTGAATGCAATCCGTGATCTGGCAGACAGTGATTATCTTGCGGGTACGGTTAAGATGATTGATGCGGTTATGGTATTTGTCTATATTGCAATCGGCGTGGGAACGGCGTTGTCGGTATATCATCATGTGTTAGGAGGCATTTTATAATGATCATAAAAATCATAGCGAATCTGGCATGTTCATTTATCGGTACGATTGCATATGCGGTTATGTTCCAGGTGCCGAGAAGATTCTATATCGGATGCGGGATTACCGGATCGGTTGGCTGGATGATGTACAAGTTTGCGTCTGTATATTGTTCGGTTGCAGTTGCTTCCTTTATAGGAACGGTATGTGCTGTGTTGGTTGCGAGAATGTTGACGGTCCGCTTGAAGTGCCCGATCACTATCTTTATGATTTCGGGTATCATTACACTGGTGCCGGGAGCTGGCATCTATTTTACAGCGTATTATCTGGTGACAAATCAGTTTGCAATGGCTGCTGCGAAAGGGATCGGAGCAATAAAAGTAGCTTTTGGGATTGTGCTTGGAATTGTCTGCATTGTATCTGTCCCGAGAGAAGTGTTCCAGAAAGAATACTGGGTTGAAAGAAAGATTGCAAAACAACAGAAAAATGGAAAGAGGGATCCGGTAAATCTTCCGGGTGAAAGACATAGATGAAAGATCTGATATAAAAGGTTGCTGTCCGCCTTGGATTTGTGCTACAATGTAGAGACGGATAGTGTTCTAATGTATGTAGCAATACATAGATTTCATACATTTCAAAATAATAATGAAACAGGAGATAATGACAGTTATGAGTAAGGTAAGAACAAGATTTGCACCAAGTCCTACAGGAAGAATGCATGTAGGAAACTTAAGAACAGCGCTGTATACTTATTTGATCGCAAAACATGAAGATGGAGATTTTATCCTCCGGATTGAAGATACAGACCAGGAACGTTTTGTAGAGGGTGCACTGGATATCATTTATCGTACATTGAAAGAGACCGGGCTGGTTCATGATGAGGGTCCGGATAAAGATGGCGGGGTAGGACCGTATGTGCAGAGTGAACGGAATGCACAGGGACTTTATTTGAAATATGCAGAACAGCTGATCGAACAGGGGGATGCTTACTACTGCTTTTGTGACAAAGAACGTCTGGAATCTTTGAAAAGCAAAGTGTCTGACGAGGATGGCGGAACAGAGATTGTTGTATATGACAAGCATTGTCTGCATTTAAGTAAAGAAGAGATTGAAGCGAACCTTGCAGCAGGAAAACCGCATGTAATCCGTTTTAACATGCCAACAGAAGGAACTACTACATTCCACGATGAGATATATGGCGATATCACAGTTCCGAATGAAGAACTCGATGACCTGATTTTGATCAAATCAGATGGATACCCGACTTACAACTTCGCAAATGTTGTCGATGATCATCTGATGGGAATCACACATGTTGTACGTGGTAATGAGTATCTGTCATCTGCACCAAAATATAACAAGATTTATGAAGCATTCGGATGGGATGTGCCGATATATGTACATTGCCCGCTGATCACAGATGAAAACCATAAGAAACTCAGCAAACGCTGTGGACATTCTTCTTATGAAGATCTGATCGAGCAGGGATTTGTGACAGAGGCAGTTGTTAATTATGTAGCACTGCTTGGTTGGTCGCCGGAAGGCAATCAGGAGATATTCTCACTGGAAGAGCTGGTAAAGGAATTTGACTTCCACCGCATGAATAAATCACCGGCTGTATTTGATCTTGGCAAATTAAAATGGATGAACGTGAATATATCAAAGCTATGGATTTTGATAAGTTCTATGAAAGAGCGGAAGGGTATATCCGCAAAGTTATTACAAAAGATTATGACCTGAAGAAAATCGCAGCATTGGTAAAATCACGAATTGAGATCTTTCCGGATATTGCAGAGCAGATCGACTTTTTTGAAGCAGTACCGGAATATGATACAGCAATGTATTGCCATAAGAAGATGAAAACCAATGAAGAAAATTCATTGGAAGTATTAAGAGAAGTTCTTCCACTTCTGGAAGCACAGGAAGACTATAGTAATGATGCACTGTTTGCGCTTCTTAAGAGTTATGTTGACGAGAAGGGTGTAAAAGTCGGTTATGTAATGTGGCCAATCCGTACCGCTGTATCAGGAAAGCAGAGTACACCGGGTGGAGCCACAGAGATTATGGAGATTCTTGGAAAAGAAGAATCTGTAAAACGAATCAAAGACGGAATTGAATTATTAAGCAAGTAAGGGGATTCTATGAGTTTAAATCATGCTCAGACAGAGGCAGTCGCCCATAATGAAGGACCATGTATGGTTCTCGCCGGCCCCGGTTCGGGGAAAACTCTAACCATTGCAAAGAGAATAGAATATCTGATCATGAAGTATAAGGTAAGGCCAGAAGAAATTCTGGTCATTACCTTTACTAAGTATGCAGCTCAGGAGATGAAAGAAAGAACCAGACGGATCTGTGGTCCGTCTTCTTATGCTGTTACATTCGGAACGTTTCACGGAATCTATTACGGAATCCTGAAATGGGCGTACCGTCTGGAACCATCGAATCTCCTTACGGATGAAGAAAAATACCGGATGTTAAGAACTCTTCTGCCAAAAGTCGGATGGGATCAGGAGCCGGAAACGGATGAAGAAAAAGACTATTTGCAGGAACTGGCCGCAGAAATTGGAAATGTAAAGAATAATTGTATGGCTATTGAAGCCTATGAACCGGTAAAATATACAACAGAAAAATTCCGTGCACTATACAAAGATTATGAAGAAGAAAAGAAAAAATGCCGGAAGATTGATTTTGAGGATATGTTGATCCAGTGCAGGGATCTGTTTTTTAATTATCCGGATATTCTGAAAAAATGGCAGGATAAATTTCGGTATATTCTGGTAGATGAGTTCCAGGATGTGAATCAGGCACAGTATGATGTGGTCCGTATGCTGGCTGAACCGCAGAATAATCTGTTTGTAGTGGGGGATGATGATCAGTCGGTATATGGATTTCGTGGAGCAAAGCCGGGAATCATGATGGAATTTATGAAAGATTATCCAAAGGCCAAGAGGGTACTTTTGGATATTAATTACCGCAGCAGTGCTTATATTGTCAATGGTGCTTTAAGAGTGATCGGTAATAATAAAATCCGGTTTGAAAAAAGATCGAAGCGTTTCAGAAAGCAGATGAAACAGTTCATGTTCAGGAAGTAAAAGACCCTGTGCAGGAGGCAGAATATGTGCTGGGAAAAATAAAGGAATGTCAGGAAAAAGGTATTGCTTATACAGATATAGCTGTGTTGTACCGGACGAATGTAGATGCAAGGGCAATGTCGGAACTTATGATGGAATATCAGATTCCGTTCGTGATGAAAGAACATCTGAATAATATTTATGAACATTTTATTGCACAGGATATCAGCAGTTATTTTCACCTTTCACAGGGGGAATATAGCCGGAAATATTTTTTGCAGATCGCAAACCGGCCAAACAGGTTTTTCTCAAGGGATAGTATGAAAGGCGGAACAGTTACCTATGATTCGCTCAGAGAATATTACCGGGATAAAAAACTGGATGAGGGACAGAGTGGATCAGCTGGAATGGGACATGAAGATGATAAAAGACAAAACACCATATGCAGCAATCCAATATATCCGGAAACATATGGGTTATGATGAGTTTTTAAAAGACTATGCGGCATATCGGAAGATTTCAGTGGAAGATCTTTTTGCGGTGTTGGAAGAGATATGGCAGAATTCCAAAGGATATAGAACGATCGGTGACTGGTTTGAACATGTAGAACGATACGGGGAAATATTAAAGGAGCAGAATTGTAAAAAAAATGCGGCAGAGGGTGTGAATCTGATGACAATGCATGCGGCAAAAGGGCTGGAATTTGATACGGTATTTGTGATCGAGGCAGATGAGGGCAGCAGTCCGTATAAGAAAGCAGTGACGGATGAGGAAATCGAAGAAGAGAGACGGCTTTTTTATGTAGCAATGACCAGAGCGAAGAGAAAACTGATCATCAGTTATGTAAAAGAAAAAACGGGAAAGATATGACTCCTTCCCGTTTTGTGTCCGAATTACTCTTCGACGTCTGATTCATCAAATTCCTGAGAATCCATCCATTCATCAAAAGCATCAGCGGCAATTTCGTATTCGTCATCATCTTCGATGTTGCCGAGATCTGGTTCGCCGTCCTCGGTTTCATTGTATTGATAGAGATAAACATCACCGGCTTCATTAGGTTCAAGATTCTCATCCAGAGGAAGCAGGGCAATGTATTCTTTGCCTGCAGCTTCATATACTGTGAGGATTGCACATTCAATGATCTCATCGTTATCGAGTGTAAGCTCTACGGTTGTGTAGCTTTCAGTTTCCTTTGTGTCGCTCATATCATAGTCTCCTTTACTAACATTAAAACTTATCTTAACTTTAACAAAGAAACGGATAAAAAGCAAGATGATAGTAGTCAAACAGGTAAAAATGTTGTAGAATGTAGCTGTATGTAACGCAATAATAAGGAGGAATAACAACATGATGAAGAAGAGAATGTTAGGAGTGATTGCAGTATTACTCGTATGCATTTTCGCATTATCTGCATGCAAGAAAGAGGCTGGAAAGCCGGTGGATAATGCAGTCAGTGAGAATACAACAGATGATTCAGAGGATACGGATCAGACAGAAGACGCAGGAAAGTACAAGTTTGGGTTCTCTGTGATTGATATGCAGAATCCATATTTTATAACATTGGAAGAAGCTGCACAACAGATCGTAGAAAAAGAAGAATGTACCATGTTGGTAAAAGATCCGGCATCTGATGCGGATACACAGGCAGAGCAGATCAGGGAGATGATCAATGAGGGAATCAATGCAATTTTTCCTTTGCCCCGGTCGATTGGGAGAAGATTACACCTTGCTTCAGGCATTGCAGGACGCAGGGGTAAAAATTATTAATATTGATTCACAGGTAAAAGACACAGATTATATTGATGCATATGTGGGCTCTGATAATACAGAGGCAGGGAAGCTTTGTGGCAATGATCTGATTGAAAAGTATCCGGATGGCGGTACAGTTGCAATCCTGGAGGCTACGACACAGAATTCGGTGAATGACCGTATTACAGGGTTTGAGCAGGCAGTTGCCAAGGCGGAAAAGGGTTTGAAGTTGTAGCGAGAGAAGATACAAACGGAACATTTGACAGTGCGCTGGAAGCAGCCAAGAAGATTTTGGAGGAACAACCGGATGTGACGGCAATCATGTGTGGAAACGACCAGATGGCTGTTGCAGCAAAGACAGCACTGAATCTTGCGAATAATGATCAGACTGTTGTCTACAGTGTAGATGGTTCGCCTGATATTAAGAAGGAATTAATGAAAGCGGATAGTCAGATCGCAGGGACAGTCGCACAGTCTCCGATCAATATCGGGAAAAAGCAGTAGATATTGCATTGAATGTTCTTGACGGAAAAGATTTTGAAGCGGAGACGGCAATAGACGTATTTATGATTAATAAAGATAATGTTGAAATGTATGGCGCAGACGGATGGCAATAGGCGCAGACGGGCAACGGGAAGGACATAACAGAGATGAGAGAGGTTCAAGGATATCCATTACCATTGGGAGTGCAGATAAGTAAAGACAGGGTTAATTTTTCCATTGCAGTTCCGGCAGATAAGGACTGCCAACTGTTATTATACCGCACAGGGAGAAAGAAACCGTGCAGGCAGTTTGATATGAAACCAATGATCGGTGAAGTGAGGTGTATAGCACTTGAGGATATCCAGCCGGGAGATTATGAATACAATTATCTGATCAATAAAGAAGTTGTAACTGATCCGTACGTAAAAGCAATTGCCGGCAAAGAACGCTGGGGTGTAAAAAAGGAACTGTCAGAACATGAGATCCGGGGACGGCTGCAGATGAGTGATTATGACTGGGAAGGAGATCATACATTACAGATACCATATCATCAGGTAATAGCGTACAGTCTGCATATACGCGGATTTACAAGACATCCATCATCAAAAGTAAAGGCAAAAGGAACTTTTCAGGGAGTAATTGAAAAACTGGAATATCTGAAAGATCTTGGGATTAACCAGATCCATTGTATGCCGGTATATGAATTTGAAGAATGCCAGATATATAGAAATTACTGGGATACGGTGCGGGAAGCTATTTTGCACCCAAAAGCGCATATTCTGCAGATGGAGACGGAGCTAGAGGACTGAAAGATATGGTGAAGGCTTGTCATCGGTCCGGAATAGAGGTCGTTCTGGAGATGCCATTCTGCACGGCTGCAGATAAGATGATGATGTTAGAATGTCTGAGGTATTATGTTATGGAATACCATATAGATGGATTTATATTGAATCCGTTTGTGGTTTCGATGGAGAGTGTGCATGCGGATCCGTTTTTTGAAAAAACACCAAGATTATGGAACACGAGTTTGGGATTCCAGACAGTCATGCGAAGATTTCTGAAAGGTGACGAAGGGATGATCCATGACGTGATCTACTGGCTGAAACACCATTCAAAAGAGCAGGGAATCTTTAACTACATTACTGATCAGAATGGATTTACCCTGAATGATCTGGTGTCTTACGATGCGAAACACAATGAGGAGAATGGTGAACATAATCAGGATGGACCGGATTATAATTATAGCTGGAACTGCGGGGCGGAAGGACCGAGCAGGAAAAAGGCAGTAATTGAACTGCGGAATCATCAGATATTTAATGCATTTTTCCTGCTCTTTCTGGCACAGGGAACTCCGTGTATGCTTGCAGGAGATGAGTTTGGAAATTCTCAGAAAGGTAATAATAATGTATACTGTCAGGATAATCCGATAGGATGGACAGATTGGCGGGGACTGGAAAAGAAGAAAGAACTGCATGATTTTGTAAAAGAACTGATTGCATTCCGTAAATCGCATCCGATTCTCACACCGGAGCGAGAACTGCAGGGGATAGATCTTAGCTGTTGCGGTGTGCCGGATGTATCTTATCACGGGGAAGAGGCGTGGCAGATACCGGGGGAGGTGTCGAGCAGGCAATTGGGCGTATATTACAGTGGAGCACAGACAAAAAGCGAGGACTGTTATGTTGCATATAATATGCATTGGCTGGAACATGTATTTGCACTGCCGGCTTTACCAAAGGGATATGGCTGGTATGTGAAAGCGACGACGGAACGGGGGATGTTAGATGTGCCGGTGCTTTTGAAAGATCAGAGAAAATTAGAGTTAAAAGAGCGGTCGGTTACAGTGCTTACAGCAGAACGGATTGTGGAGGTTGAAACGAAGAAAAATGAAAACATTACAACACTTACAGACGATCAATCATCATAAATATCTTGTTATGAAGGAATGCTTTAAAGTAGGACTTTACAGACAGGGACTTCTTCATGACCTGTCCAAATATTCACCGACAGAATTTTTAGTTGGATGCAGGTATTACCAGGGAAATAGAAGTCCGAATAATGCTGAACGGGAGGCAACGGGTTATTCTAAGGCATGGTTACATCATAAAGGACGTAACAAACATCATTATGAATATTGGATCGATTATAGTGTAGATCCGGGGGGAAGGTATCATAGGCCTTAAGATGCCGCTTAATATGTTGTGGAGATGTTCATGGATCGTATTGCGGCATCTAAGACATATCAGGGGGACGCATACAGAGACAGTCATCCATTGGAGTATTATGAGAAGGGAGCCGGGCGGCTTGGAAAAATGATCCATCCGGATACAGCAGGCCTTCTGCACGAATTGTTGAAAATGCTGGCAGAAGAGGGAGAGGAAAAAACTTTCCCGGTATATTAAGAGAGTCCTTCTGAAACAGAAGA
>ENA-OPZD01000163-OPZD01000163.1-human-gut-metagenome-genome-assembly--contig:-NODE-163-length-21340-cov-4.518927_pt1 | contig 21340 bp, 22 predicted proteins | sample MGYA00242479_ERZ504495 | MGnify/ENA primary metagenome ERZ504495 (study PRJEB26092, sample SAMD00036286) | human gut metagenome | host: Homo sapiens | study: EMG produced TPA metagenomics assembly of... | reverse complement strand
TATTAACGGAATAAAATAAATAAGTAAACTGGTGTGAACTAATTATTTTATGCTTCATTTTTCCACTCCTGTTTTCGTGGTTTTATCTGTTATGCGCCGATCCTGTATCCTACACCCCGGACCGTTTCGATCAGATTTCCTGCCTCGCCAAGTTTCTGACGCAGGGTTCTCACATGGACATCCACAGTTCTGGTTTCACCGTCAAAGTCATATCCCCATACATGGCAGAGGATCTGATTTCTTGTCATAACAAGTCCTTTATTCTCCAGCAGATACTGAAGAAGTTCAAATTCTTTTCGGGTAAGATCGACCTTTTCTTCCCGGTAATGCACCTCATGACGTCCTACATTCAGATAAAGCTCGTCGTAATGCAGTTCCTTGTCTTCATTCTGACGGGCACTTCGTCTGAGAACTGCTTTTACTCTGGCAACAAATTCCATCATACCGAAAGGCTTGGTAATGTAATCATCCGCTCCGCCTTCCAGACCTTTTACTTTGTCAAATTCCGCTTCTTTTGCAGTAACCATAATTACCGGCACATCCTTTACAGATGGCATACTTTTCAGCTGTTCCAGAATGGTATAGCCATCATCTCCCGGAAGCATGATATCCAGCAGGATCAGCTCCGGTATCTCTTCTTTCAGCGCTTTCATCAGTTCATTACCATTGCCAAACCCCCTGGCTTTAAATCCTGTTGTTTCCAGTGTATAAATAAGAAGCTCCCTGATATTCCGCTCATCTTCTACACAATAGATCATTCTGCTTTGCCTCCCCTTTATTTATCACCTGCTTTGTCGTCACAAGTGTATTTTTCTTTTTCAGTATACTTATTTTTTTATCCCTGTACAAGTAAATATCCGGCATCTGCTTCATTTCTTTAAAGCAAAAATCCGGCCATTTTCTCTGAAATATCTCTCTCAGATACTTCAGAGTGCCCGGATTTCCTGATCATGCAAATAACATCATCCGTTACTGTTCACTTCGTTCTCAGTAACGTTGCCAAAATTCATGCCAAAACACCTCGCGGGATAATGGCATGTGTACAGTAACCATCATCTACCTGTTTATTTTTATGAAAGCTGATATTTGATTCGTGCGTCTTCCAGTTCATGATAAAATGTTTCGTCCGGATGGCTCTTGACGATATTCAGATGACTGTGAGTATCATACAGATCTTCATTCACCTGCGTCACACAGACTCCAATATTGGAACAATGGTCTGCCACACGTTCCAGACAGGTTGTAATGTCCGAAAGGATAAATCCCATCTCTATTGTACATTCACCGTTTCTCAGTCTCTGTACATGACGACGTTTTACTTCTTTGGAAAGTTCATCAATCACTTCTTCCAGTGGTTCAATTTTCTCCGCAAGCTTCATATCCTGTTTGTCAAAAACTTCATATGCCGTATTTACGATATCTTCTACTGCCTGTCCCAGCACTTCCAGATCTTTCTTTGCATTTTCGGAAAATTTCAGTCCTTTTTCATAAAGCTCCTGTGCTGATTCCATAATATTTACAGCATGGTCGGAAATACGTTCAAAATCCCCGATACAATGAAGCATAATGGAAAGGCTGTGACTGTCTGCTTCTGAGATATCTTTGTGGCTCAGCTTCACCAGATAAGTTCCCAGTTCATCTTCATAGCGGTCAACCTTGGATTCCATGTTTCCACACGTTCTACGCCTTCTTCACTGTATTTATCCACCAGACTCAGTGCTGTAAACAGTGCATTGTGGGATTCTTCTGCCATTTTTCTTGCTGCATTGCGGCTCTGCTCTACTGCAAATGCCGGTTTCTCCAGGAAACGAGCTCCAGGATCATAAACTCTCTGTCCTCTGCTGAAACAACAACGTCCTCTTTTTTGTCCCGGATTGTAAGACAGGCAAGTTTCTCCAGTCCCTTTGCAAAAGGAAGAAGAATGATCGTTGCAGTAACATTAAATACACTGTGGATAACAGCAATTCCTGCCGGTGTTGCTGCCTGATGGAAGAAAGAAAATCCAACAACTGCATTTATAAGATAGAATACAGTCATAAAGATAACCGTACCGATCAGGTTGAAATACAGATGTACTGCTGCTGCACGTTTTGCATTCTTCTTGGCTCCGATTGCAGAAAGGATTGCAGTAATACAGGTTCCGATGTTCTGTCCCATAATGATCGGGATTGCTGCACTGAACGGTACTGCACCTGTAAGACACAGGGCCTGCAGAATACCTACGGATGCAGAAGATGACTGGATCACTGCTGTAAGAAGGGCACCTGCTATAACACCTAACAACGGATTTGAGAATTTAAGTAACAGGTTTGTAAATTCCGGCACTTCTGCAAGAGGTTTACAGCAGAACTCATCATATCCATACCGTACATCAGGATTGCAAACCTATAAAATTGTTCCGATATCTTTTTCTTTGAATCATTGATAAACAGAATGAAGATCACACCAATGATCGCAAGCACAGGGGAAAATGATGTTGGTTTAAACATCTGAATAATAAAATTGTCACTCTGGATCCCTGTCAGACTTAAGATCCAGGAAGTGATCGTAGTACCGATATTGGCACCCATGATCACACCTACTGCCTGTGATAATTTCATGATCCCTGAATTTACAAAACCTACTACCATAACAGTCGTAGCTGAAGATGACTGGATCACTGCTGTTACTCCTGCTCCCAAAAGCACTGCTTTTATCGGATTTTGAAGTAAGATTTTCAAGAATCTTCTCCAGCTTTCCGCCGGAAACCTTCGCAAGGCCATCTCCCATTGCATTCATACCATACAAAATAATGCAAGGCCTCCGATCAATGTTAATATACTGAATAAATCCATGATTATTCTCCTTTCCCTTTTCATAAGTATATGGTTATTTACTTCTGCCATCTGCTGGCAGTCTCAGACATGTGCAGGCATATGTATCGTTTCTTATGCAGTACATATCCCTGACTTGTTTCTCATCATAACCATGCTTTGTAAAATCATCCCCATGAGAATGTTAAATCCATGTAAAATTTCCATCCATCATATTCATTCTGTGTAAAGTTCCCATAAATCCATCCGTATTTTTGATATAAAAATAAAAAAGAACCATTGCAGGAGATTGTGACACTAACCGGTGTTCATCTCTTACAATAGTTCTTTCGTCAATCCGAATCCTGTATTTCGACAGTATTATTATCAGAATCCGCGGATTTCTTCATCCTCGGAACCAGTCTTATCAATAGAACGGATTTCCAGGAAAAATAACTGTAGTTATCATTTACCTTTACTTCCACTCTGTCTCCAACCTTGTGACCTTTCAGAGCCATACCAATAGGAGATTCAATGCTGATGCGGTTTTCCATGGAGTTTCCTCTTATGGAAGTAACCAGTTTGTATTTCTCAATCTCATCGTCTTCCTCGAAATATACCTCTACAATATCATCCATTCCAACTTCATCGTCTTTGGAATCATCAGAAACAATGGTTGCTGTTTTCAGCATATTCTCAAGGTAGCGGATGCGGCTTTCATTCTGGTTTTTGTGCTTCTTTGCCGCATAATACTCAAAGTTCTCACTCAGATCCCCCTGGGCTCTTGCTTCTTTTACAGCTTCGATTGCCTCTTTTCGTACAACCAGCTTGCGGTGGTCAATCTCCTGCTGGATTTTCTCAACATCCTTCTGTGTAAGCTTTTTCTTTTCATGACTGCATCTCCCTTTTTACTGTTTTTCCAAGTCGTTTTCTCTTTTCATATATTGTGCCATTTCATCAGAAATATTTGTCGATCAGATAATTTTTTACTGCTCTGACGTTTTCTCATGCCATTGCTGGCGGATCTGATTTTTCTGTAGCTTTTATTTCGTCCCGAAGACCTCTGGCAGACATACGGTGGGCACCCTGTCCCATGATGATAATCTGCTCCAGTCCATCGGAGGTAGCTACCGTTACCTGGTTTTCACGGCCGATCTTATGGACCGTTTTCTCGATATACTGATCTGCTGTCTCAGCTTCTTTTGTGTAGACTACATGGATGTTATGATAGGTGAGCACTTCCTCTGCATGGCCCTCTATCTTGTAAGCGTCAAATACAAGAATTAACGTACATTTCTTAAAACCCTGATAGTTACTCAGGATATCCATTAGTTTTGTCTGGGCTGCATGGAGATTTGCATCTGCCAGCTCTTTTAAATCTTCCCAGGCATAGATGATATTGTAACCGTCTACAAGGAGATATTCTTTTTCTTTCTTCTTAGCAGAAAGAACTGTTGCGGTAATAGCTGCCGCTGTCAGATTTTGAAGAAAATGTTCTCTTAAACTCTGGCTCTTTGTAACGCTTGACCGGTCCGAATGTGCGCTCGAAAATGGCTTTCAGCTCTTCTTCATCCTCATAGCTTCCTACACCGGCATTCTTTGGCGGGCAATAACCTGAGTCTCCCTGATTCCTTCCATTCCTGTTTCCTGCTATGCTTTCTTCACTATCCGGTATGGTGTCACCCAGCTCAGACTCGTCAATCCCATCCAGGTGCATATAATCCTCTACTTCATACCATGGCACCACAAATCCGGCTCCATGAGCACAAAATACAGAACCTGTGGGATTGTCCAGGTCACGTTCGGAATCATATCCCATCTCCTCTACAATCTCATCCTGATTCTGACATGGGGCATAGCCCTTTAATGAACAGAATAATCTGCCACGTCCCTTTGTATAGGAGGTTACCTGGGTTTGATAATCTCGCATCATTGATACAGGTGCACTCCCCTTCAATACCATCATATCATCCTCATCCGTTTCCGGCTGCTGGAAAGTTCCATTCATTTTCTGAATGTCAGTCATAGCACGCCCGATCATATCTCCCGGAATCTCAAGTCTGAACTCATAATATGGCTCAAGCAGGACACTCTTTGCTTTCTTTAATCCCTGACGCACAGCCCTGTACGTCGCCTGCCGGAAATCGCCGCCCTCTGTATGTTTCAGATGAGCTCGCCCTGTGATCAGTGTAATCTGCATATCCGTAATCGGAGAACCGGTCAGTACTCCCGGGTGCTCCCGTTCTTCCAGATGAGTCAGAATCAGACGCTGCCAGTTACGGTCCAGCACATCCTCACTGCATGCAGTAAAAAACTGCAGACCGCTTCCCGGTTCTCCGGGTTCCAGAAGCAAGTGTACTTCTGCATAATGACGCAGCGGTTCAAAATGGCCTACACCTTCTACCGGCTCTGCGATTGTTTCTTTATATACGATATTTCCTGTGCCAAACTCTACTGCTACATGGAAACGCTCCCAGATCAGATGCTTTAATATCTCAATCTGAACCTCACCCATCAGCATGGCATGGATTTCTCCAAGCTGTTCGTTCCATACAATGTGAAGTTCCGGTTCCTCCTCTTCCAACTCTTTGAGTTTCTTAAGCATCTGGTGAACATCACAGTCCTCAGGAAGCAGAATTCTGTAATTTAATACAGGTTCCAGAACCGGCATCTCAGATTCCCGTTCAATCCCAAATCCCTGTCCCGGATGTGTCTGGGAAAGACCGGTTACTGCACAGATGGTTCCTGCAGGAGCCTCCTTTGCAAGCTCAAATTTCGCACCGGAATAGATACGGATCTGATCTGCCTTCTCTGTATCTGTGAGAAGTTCCTTCACCTTCAATGTTCCACCTGTGATTTTCATATAGCTTAAACGATTGCCCTGATCGTCTCTGGCAATCTTGAATACTTTTGCGCCAAACTCGGATGGATATTCTGGTGTCTCACAGTATTTTTCCAAACCATGGAGGAATTCTTCTACACCTGTCATTTTCAGCGCAGAGCCAAAGAAACATGGGAAAAGTTTTCGCTCTTTGATTACTTTTCGGATATCTGATGTTGATATTTCCTCTGTTTCCAGGTATTTTTCAAGCAGTTCCTCATCGCAGACAGAAACATCTTCCAGAAACTGAGAATGCAGAGCTGATATTTCATCTTCTGCTTTCTCCGCTGTTTCGTCAATACTATTTCCATTCCACTTGTGTTTTCCCAGGTGAAATCAACGCAATTATCACTTAATCGCTTCTTTAATTCTGCCAAAGTTTCTCTTTATCAGTTCCGTCCTGATCCATTTTATTGATAAACAGGAACGTCGGGATCTGGTATCTTGCCAGAAGTCTCCATAAGGTCATGGTATGTCCCTGCACACCATCCGCTCCATTGATTACAAGGATGGCATAATCCAGAACCTGCAGTGTTCTCTCCATCTCCGCCGAGAAATCCACATGCCCCGGCGTATCCAGAAGAGTTATCCCCCTGTTTCCCAGTTCAAACTCCGCCTGCTTGGAAAAATCGTAATTCCTCGTTCCCGTTCCAGGTTATAGGTGTCCAGATAAGCATCCTTATGATCCACCCGCCCCAGCTTACGAATCTTTCCAGTCAAATACAAAATCCCTTCCGACAACGTAGTCTTACCGGCATCTACGTGCGCAAGGATACCTACAACAAGTTTCTCCATAGTATATTTAAAAGCTCCTTTTTCTTTATGAATTGATATATAAGTATTGGCTTAAATAAAATTAATCGTTTGTATCAATTAAAGAACTATTTTAACATAAGAATCTATATAATTCCAATATGGTTCTACTTTAATAAGTGATCCGGCATTGAACGCATTGAGCGCAGTATTCTTTACATTCCAATATGGTTCTACTTTAATCGATAACACCATAGCTTTCTTTATATGTCTTACTCCACCTTTATATCCATTTTTTCATTTACCCATCCTCTGATAGTTTCTTCACTTTCGCAAAGAATCCTGGCTACCTTTTCAATTGAATCTCCCTCTTTAAAAAGGGAATTTGCAATTTTACGTTTTTCCTCTTCTCGTCCAATCTTTATCCCATCATTTTTTCCAGCTTCGTACTCAGCTTTCCTGAGTTTCCTTTTTTCCTCTTCCTCATTGTATTCAAATATACTCATAGCGACTACCTCCGCTCGATTCTTTTGCAGAAATTCTTTGAGAATTCCCTCCTGAATGCTTTCGCTCACTGCACGTTCTACTGCCGTATTCAGTTCCATTTCATTAGAATATCTGCGTACTTTGTCAACATACTGAGCATATTCTCTTAGTGTCCGGCATTCTTCCATCAGTTTTTATTATGCCCTACATTGATATTTAATGTGATGACCTTTAGTTCAAGATTTGGTTCTCCTGACATATTTTCATACGATTCTGACAGATAATCTACCCACCTATCTTCTTTTTTCTCTGTTCCATTATAAAATACGATAAAATTCGGTGTGGGTATTCTCAGTCTTGTTGAGGTATACAAGGACTTCCAATCCACCATTTTCTGATATTCGCTGGAAATGTAGAATAAGTCTCTCAAAGGCATGTTCGGGTTATACGTAGACTGATGTTCATACAGAAACAAATTCGTATTTATAATAAACGCCAGATCATTCTTCATTCCCATATAGATTGCGTTCTCAAGTGTCACAATCTCTAATTGAGCAGCATCTGTATAAGAAGTTTCATTGATTGCATTATACAGCGACAACAGATTCTTTCTGTCTGAAACAGCATACGGAAGACTGTATCTTTGTACTTACGGTTTGCAGTTGCTGTGTTGCCTTTCAATCGGTTTCTTTTCACAATAATTTTTTGTTCTTTCTTTTTGCCATTGGCAATACCTCCTGTTTTCCGCAGGAGTCAAAGAACATTTTTGTGCTATTCTTATCACTTCTCAGCTCCTGCTTTTCATAATTAACTGGAATTAAAAGCATGGATTTCTGAATTGAGATTAGAATAATCAGACGGCAAAATGCCTTGAAATATAAGAGAAATATGCTTTGAGTTTATCTTAGCATTCCTATCTCTCATTTTCAAGCATTTTATACTCTTTTTAATTTATGATGTTAGGGTCAAAAGAGATTTTTACATTAGAATTCTTTTCTTCTCCATAAGCCGGACACCAATCCAAAAAGATCCCATATATACAATCACTGTAAACAATACAACTCCAGCCAATACCATTCCCCAGTTAAGTCCATTCAGCCATGCATCGACTGCGTCTGCTGAAAGTCCCATTGTTTTATCAGAATATAAACTACGGCAAATATAATAGCCCACATGACCATTGCAATATAACGTCCTTTTCCGCTCCAAAATGTATTACAAGCGGGAGCGATACCGCCAGCATAAGAAGTGCCAGTGGAATGTCTATCAGGCTGCCAATGATAGTCTCACTCAGACACCCCTGAAGTTCTGCCACACCTTTGCAGATTACTCCCGTTATCGTTGCAATTCCCCACGCTACAGCCGTAAGCCCTGCTCCCAGCAGATATTTTTCCGCCACATACTGTTTTCTGGTAACCGGCAAGGTCATAAGAAACGCAAGACCATTATCAAACTCATCATAACTTATAGTCGTAATGGCAAAAATTGCTGTGACAATCGTAAAATATCCTGTAGCAAAACTGACACTCCCGCTTCCTGCCAGATTCAGGATGACTTCCATTACAACAACCAGGATAAAAAACTGTTTCTGCTGTTTCATCAGTTCTATATCCTTTACAAATAATCCCTTCATACCTGTTCCTCCATCATCACTACCAGATCATCAATCTTTCCATTCTCAATTACAACATCCGGATAATTTTCCATATAAAATTGTTTCTGGTTTGTCAGACACCTGTATCCATAAGCCTCTTTCCGGATCTTAATAAGGTATTGCTGATCCAGTTTTTCATACTCTTCTTCTGAAACTTTAAGAACTGCATAATCTGACAGCAGTACATCTGTATCCTCATGAAGGATAATTTTTCCGGCATGGATCATATAAAAATCGTCACAAAGACTCTCCAGATCTGATGAAATATGTGAACTGATCAGAATAGAACTGCTTTCATTTTCTTCCATATATTCTCTCAGCATGTTCAGCACTTCATCCCTGGCTATCACATCCAGACCAACTGTGGGCTCATCCAGAATCAGCAGTTCTGCCTTATGGCTTAATGCTGCCAGTACTTTAAACTTTGCTTTCATACCAGTGGAAAATTCTTTGATTTTCTTGTCTGTGGGCAGATTGAATCTCCTGCACTGCTGCAGAAATTCATCTCTGTCAAAATCCGGATATATGCTTTTCATGATATTTGCCACGCCCGCTGCTGTCAGATACATACTGAAGCCTGAATCTGCAAAAACAACTCCCAGTTTCTGCTTATCCTCCGGCTTAAGCTCTTCTGCCTTTTTCCCAAAGACCTCTATCTCTCCGCCATCCGGATGAATCAGGCCGAGCAGAGCTTTAAATGTGGTGGATTTCCCGGAACCATTTCTTCCAATAAGTCCTGTAATCATCCCAGGCTGTACTTCCATAGAACAGTCCAGCGAAAAACCTCTGTAATGTTTCTGCAAATGACTGATTTTCAACATGTCTTAGTCCTCCATGATCATTTCAAAAGATTTCTGATTTCCTCATCGTTCAGTCCACATCTTCTGCCCTTCATGATTGCCTGCTCCAGATCATGTTCTACTTCTTTGAGCTGTTCTTCCCTCATCAGGTTTTTATTTTGTGGCTGCAAACGTAGGTTCCTTTTCCATGAACAGTAACGGTAAATCCCTCTTCTTCCAGATTGTCGTAGGCTTTCTTCACAGTCAGGGCACTGATCTTCAGTTCCTTTGACAAACTGCGTACTGAAGGTAATACAGTGTCCGGCTGTAACTCTCCTCTGATAATCTCAGACTTAATCTGGTCTATGATCTGTTCATAAATAGGTACCATGGATGAATTATTGATTATTATATGCATATGTTTCTCCTCCATCTGCAAACAGTATATAACAGTGCATAACTGTTGTCAACTGTTTTATACTGTTATACTTTATATTTTATCAAACGAGTCTGCCTGCCCCTGTTCACTGATAACATCTCACTTCGATTTGCAGACTAAAAACATTTCTACAGACAAAAAGAAAGATGGATTCGGTTATAAAATTTTCCAAATCTATCTTTCTTCTTATCAGATTCTTAATCCACATTGCTACGTATCTCTACACCGAATAACTGCTCTGCAGGGAACTCACTTAATTCGGTTAAAGAATTGTTTTTAATTTGTTTTTATGTAATGGTTTTTTCTCTGTTTTCTACTCTGCCAAATACGCCTTCAGTTTCTCCATATCAGCTTTCATCACTCTCCGTCCCACCTCATAAATCTCCTTTAAATGGGCGGGATCACGCTCAACCGGTTTGGCACTGATGTCTCTGTCCGGGCGGATAACATGGATCCTGCCCTCTTTTTCCAGATATGCGATTTTATCCAGCATACGATTATACTGAATATGACGTTCATCCAGAAGCTTTACAAGCTCCGGATACTCCCTGAACTTCAGTCTGAGCAGCGGCATCAGCTTATTATGTTCTTTTCTGTATCCCGGATGGCGAGTACATACTACCACATTTTTCTCATAACCCTGTGAAAGCATCCAGTTTACAGGAATCGGATCTGAGATACCACCGTCCAGATACATTCTTCCATTCAGCTTTACCGGTCTGGCGGCCAGTGGCAGGGAAGCTGATGCACGCATCCATTCCACATCCAGCCTGTCTCCCATTCTGCATTCCTGATAGCAGGGTTTTCCTGTTTCAATATCTGTACATACAACCGTAAACTTCATGGGTGATCTGGCAAATGTCTCTGTGTCAAAAACATCCAGCTTCCAGGGCACCTCCCCATATGCAAAATCTTTGCTGTAAAGATCGCCGGTAGTGATCCAGCTTTTCAATCCCATATATCGTTTATCCTTGCAGAATCTGGTATTATAACGAAGGGTTCGTCCAATCTGGCGGGACTTATAATTACATCCAAAAATTGCACCGGCGGAAACGCCAACTGTAGAATCTGCATAAATCCCCTGCTCCATCAGCTCATCCAGAACTCCGGCTGTATACAGTCCCCGCATACCTCCACCTTCCAGAACCATTCCGAGGCCTTTCTTTTTATTGTCTTCCATAGCTATTCTCACTTTTCACTTTCTTTCACATATTCATTTCGGATTGCAAATCCATGATCCATAGGGCCACTTCCCTTTCCCAGGTCAAGCATTGCCGCCAGTGCTCCTGAAATATACTGTTTGGAACGTTTTACAGCAGTCTGCAGGTCATATCCCTTTGCAAGATTGGAAGCAATGGCACTGCTCAACGTACAGCCTGTTCCATGTGTGTTTGGATTATCGATACGCTTTCCTTCAAACCAGCAATATTTTCCATCATAGTAAAGCAGATCATTTGCATCATTAATGCTGTGTCCGCCTTTGCAAAGTACTGCACAATGATATGTCTCAGAAATCTTTCCGGCAGCCTCTATCATTTCCTCTGCATTGGTCACTGACATTTCAACCAGAACCTCTGCCTCCGGAATATTCGGAGTAAGCACATCAGCCAGTGGAAACAGTTCCTGCTTCAATATCTCCACTGCATCATCACTGATCAGCTTGGCACCGCTTGTTGCAACCATAACAGGATCCACAACAATGTTTTCCGCTTTATATTGTTTCAGTTTCTCTGCTATTACATGAATCAGATCTTTATCTGATACCATTCCGATTTTTACCGCATCCGGATAAATATCCTGAAAAACAGAATCCAATTCCTGCCCCAGAAATTCCGGTGTTACATTTAATATTGCCTGTACACCGGTTGTATTCTGTGCAGTTAAATGCGGTAATGGCACTCATTGCATATACACCATTTGTGATCATTGTCTTAATATCTGCCTGGATTCCGGCGCCTCCGCTGGAATCACTTCCTGCGATCGTCAGTGCAGTTCTCATAATTGTCTTCCTCTCATTTCCTTCATCTAAAGCATTTTAAATAAAATTCGCTTTACAGGTTTTTGACAATTTAAATAATCTAAAACTTCATCAATCAGTAATTGCCCTTCTCTATCAGGGTCGCCTGCATGAACTATTTCATCAGCTTTATCAATAAGATTTTTAATAATACCAAATTGCTTTTTGCAAGATTCATCTATAATCATTTTCCACTGTTTTGGTATAATCGGTAAATCTTCAGCTTTCCAATTTTTATATTTAGCATTGTATTCTTCTGGCTCAGCTTGACGCAAAATATGACCAAAAGCCCATGTTACAATTCCATCTTTAGTTATTAAATATCCATCTTTTCTTTGCACAGGGCCTGTCAAACATTTTGCAATCTCTGCTCCCATACTTGGTTTTTCAGCTATATATAAACGCATAATTTCATCTCCTAAATTACTTGAATTAATTAAAAATAAAATTATAAATCGCTACAAAAACAAATATAGTCCATGCTATGAGAAAAATTCCACAAATAGCTAAAAGCCAAGGCATTTTCGGCCCTAAATAATCTGCCTGTGCTTCTGATTTTGCTCTGACAGAAGCAGGTAACATCTGAAGCATAGCATATAAAATTCCTGGCACAACTACTGCATCATCTAATAATCCTAGTCCCGGTATCATATCTGGTAAAAAATCAATAGGACTTATAAGATATAAAAACGCTACAATTGTCATTGTCTTTATCATCTTAGGTGTATTTCTATTAAATAAAGCTGTAAATAAAATTAAAATATCTCTTCTACTTGAACTGATAAACGATATAATTCGTGTAAACATTTAAAATTCTCCTTAATAAAAATAAACTTATAAATTAAATCAAAATATCATCTATAAAATAAAAACTCTATATTAAATATTAATTATTATACTTAATATAGAGCTTTATGTGAACTATAATTTATTTTTCTAATTTTTCTTCTACAGATACTTTTTCTTCAGGAAAAACTATATCTGCTTCAAACATACGTTGCCATGGAAATCTTATTTGCGCATCAGCCACATAAGATTGACCTTCAAATTTTTCTAAGCCATAATCAGCTATTATTTTCTGTAAAGCTTCTGTAGCTAATTTTTCTGCTGGTAAAGTTCTAGTTTTTGTATTACCATAATCGCCTTCACCAGGCATGGAATTTAATCTATTCGCTACAGCTTGTCTGATATTTGCTTGATAGAGCCAATCATCTAAATAGCGGACTTCAAGCATTTTTAAAATGCCCACTCTATCTGTATAATTTGCTCCCATGCCCATAGCCAAAGCATAACCTGTACTATTTGTAGGTGTATTCCAACCTGAATAAGCATTTAATTTATCTAATAAATTCTTACCATATAAACTAAACATTAAAGCATTATCAGAGCCATTACCAAATGTGATATCGCCAATACCTACTTTTTTATTAGCTTGTACAGCTTCATCGACCATATTGACAAAATCTATGATATTTTCATTTGGTATATATACATTATTTAAATCATTAGCTGCACCTGTTGTACCGTCAAAATTAGTATTAACCATGAATACCAAATCTGCTCTTTTATCGCTATTGACTTTCATACCGCCAGCCATTTTGATATGAGTCGCTATAGAATTTTTAATTGGCTCATTAGAATATGCAGGTATCGTATTTTCTCCTGTACCTTTAGCATAATGAACACTCACAAATGGAATATCACCTTGTAAATTATTCACTGCTCTAGTCAATAAAACGTAACCAATTTCATCAATTCCAGCTACTGATTGATATTTCAACTCACCTAAATCATTGCCATAATTATCAAGAGCACGGCGTTCTTTATTTGTCTGTGAATATTTCGCATTATCATCACAACCTAATGCTAAATAAGTGATTACATCATTTCTAGCTAAATCAATTAAATTCTTACTTACTAAAAAATTACCTTGTCTACGAGAAAGCCAATCATCTAGAGCTGCTTTTGGTATTTTTTGTTCATATTGTTTTAACTGTTTTCTTTCTTTATGTGTTAGTCCATCTTGTTCTAATTTATCAGTCAATGCAGTATAACGTGCAATATCTGTACCATATTGAGCATAATAATTTGCATCTTCACTACCTGACGCTTCACTTGTTTGAGGTGTTCTCATAATTGAGCCAAATACATATAATTTCATATTTGGATTTGCTTGATGTATTTTTTCAAAATTATGCACTCTAGATAAAACAACATCTTCACTTAAATTATGTTTTCTTGAAGCAACAAGACTACCATAAACCATGGAATCTGAAGATATTACTGCTGCATCAGCTTTTTTTGCATTTTCTATCACCCATTTAGATAACTCCTCTGGTTTTGCATAAGGATTTTCTCTATTACCTAGGAGTTCTTCTGGTGGTGTCAATACTTCATATCCTAAATCACGAATATTATCTGCTGTCTGCTTAAAAGAAATCGGTCTATTATCATGGGGTACAAAAATAATAGTTTTATTTAAACTAGCACAAACAACATTCGGTACATAAACTACTATCATCATCAAAAAAAGACATAATAGTTGTTTTAAATATTTAAACTGCACTTTATCACCTCATTAATTATAAATATCTTAATCATAATAAATTATATCATAATTTCAATCATACTAGAAAAGCCTGCAAAATAATATGCAGGCTTTTTCATTTAATATTTTAAATGCTTTTTCAATACTGTTTCATTTAATTTATTACCAGAAACATCGAAATTAGCTTCAAAAATTCTATTCCATGGCATTGTTATCGAAACATTTACTGCTTCATTAAATAAATTTAAATTATCACTTACAAAAGAACGCATTAATTTTGTACCATATTCTTCAATATATGGTCTTTTTGTATCTCCTATAGTTAAATAATCACCACTACCTGGCAATAAGTTTAAATAAGAGTTTACACTTTGACGAACATTTGCTTGATATACCCAATCATCTAGATATCTAGTCAATAATAATTCATTGCGCTTATCTTGACTTATCTGATTGCCTACAATTCCCATACCTAATGCAAAACCAGTGCTATTAGTCGCTGTATTCCAACCAGCATATCCATATAATTTATCTAATAAATCTCTATCTTGTAATTGTTTCATCAAAGCATTATCTGCTCCATTAGCAAAAGCAATATCACCTACAGCCACATGATAGCCTGCATTGATAAAGCTTTCTATATCTTCAACAAAATCCATTGTATTATATCTTGGTTGAAGCGTATTTACTGGAGTATTAGCATCATATGTCCAGCCACTGCGATTAGTATTTATAAACATTACTAAATCAGCTTTTTTCAAATCATATGTTCTAATACCACCGATAGCCGTTATTTGACTTGTAAGTGTATTATCTATAGACTCATCTGAATATGTTGGTACTGTTGCTCCGCCATAACCAGAAGCATATTTTATATATACATATGGCTTATAATTTTCTAATTCATTAACAGCTCTAGTCAAAACTAAAAGCCCAACTTCATCTAAGCCAGTCAAAACTTGGAAACGATTATTTTTTAATCCTAAACTATTTGCATATTCTCTCAACTCATTACTTTCTCTATGAGTCTGGGATAATTTAGAATTATCATCTTTTCCTGTTGCCATATACACTACATCATTATTTTTAACTAAATTTATCAATTGTTTATTGACTTCCACATTTGTTCTGCGACGGGAAAGCCAATCTTTCAAAGCTGCCTCTGGCACGCCTTCTCTTAGGGCTACTTGATAACTTTCATTTAATCCTGAAGTATCGGCATTATCAATTTTTGTATAATTAGCTATAGCTTGTCCATATTTTACATAGTATTCTGGCTCTTCTGTTCCTGAAGAAGCTCCATCTTTTGGCGTTCTCATAATAGAAGAAAATACATATATAGGCATTTTAGGGTGCGTATCATGCAACTTTTCTATATTTTTTACACGTCTTAACAATAAATCTTTTGGTATATGATGTTTTCTTGAAGCTACTAAACTTCCATAAATCATAGCATCAGAAGATATTACTGCTACTTTATCTTTACCACCATTTTCCACTAACCAACGATTAATTTCTTCTGGTCTGCCAGCTTTATCTCTATCACCTAATAAATCTTTTGGTGGCATCTCTACAGTATAACCCATAGAACGGATTACTTGTGCTGTTTGATCGGAAGATATCGGTCTATCATCTTGAGGCACATACAAAATTACTTTTTTCTCATCTTTAGCAAATACTTTTTCTACATTAAAAAATATTTACTAAACAAACAACTAGACAAATTCCTAAAACTAGTTTTTTCCAACTCCTAGAATACAAAGTTTACACCTCTCCACTGCCAAATAGCGTATTATCTTCTCTGCTTTTTATTTTCTTTCATATTCTTTTTTGCTCTTTAGTTAAAGTTATTCCTGCAGCTTTTAAATCTTCAGGTTTCACCTGATCAATAATTTTTGTTAAAAACTCTTTTCTATGTTCTTTTTCATAATCTAATATAGCTTGATAAAAATTATAATCTACATCTTTTACACTCATTGTATTCATATTTTGAGTTGGTCTTTCATAATTAACATACAAAGAGTTATATCCTTGGTCTAAATATATACATTCTGTATATTCTACTGTTTTATCTTTTATATTTATTCGCAAATATTCTGCTACACCAGATAATTCATCAAATCTATATGTGCTTAAATTTCTCCATTGTCTTTTCATTATCACATCTTGAATTTGCATATTATCAAAAAGTCTTACTGTTGGTACAATTAAAATATTCGTGTCGGCATAGCCATCTGCTCCAATTTCATAGGTCATAGCATCTTTATTAAAATAATAACTTGAACGAGGTGTTGCCTGTACCCACTGAAAAACTTCTTCAGATAACGGTTCTATCGCCGCAAAAGAATTATTTATTGGAAAACTAATAACAGTCATTAAGCTTAATACTAAAATAAAAAGATATCTTTTCACTATATTTCTCCTTTCTTCAATATACAAATAACTATCTAACTATATAATGATATCATATTTAATATTCAATTTAAAGATAATAACTATTATTATTAAATTTATACTAAAAATTTTTTCACAATTATGGTATTATATGATAGTATACAAAATAAATCTCAGAAAGGTTTTGTCATGTCAATAAAAGAATATTTTAAATTTGAAGAACGAAAAACTTCTTATTTTACTGAAACCCTTGCTGGTTTTACTACCTTTTTAACTATGGCATATATCATCATCTTAAATCCTAGTGTTCTAAGCCAGACAGGTATGGATTTTAATGGTGTATTTTTTGCCACAATAATTGCAACTATTGTCGGTTGCTTATTCATGGGGATTTTTGCTAACTACCCTATAGCGATTGCTCCTGGACTTGCAATGAATGCTTACTTTAGTTTTGTTGTAGTAATTTCTATGGGAATTCCTTGGCAAGAAGCTTTAGGCGCTGTATTTATTTCCGCTTTAATCTTTTTAATCCTTTCATTGACATCATTTCGTCAAGCTGTCATCAACGCTATACCAGCTTCAATGAAAGAAGGTATCAGTGCTGGTATCGGTTTATTTATCAGTTTTGTCGGTCTTCAAAGTGCCCATATTATTGTAGCTTCTCCAGCTACCCTAGTTACTCTTGGTAATTTTACTGATCCTGTAACTTATATGTCACTTATCGGTTTATTTATAAGCATTATTTTAGTGGTAAATAATGTACGTGGTGCTTTGTTTTTAGGCATGATTATTACCTCTATATTATCTTTCCTTTTTGGTTATATCAGCTTACCTAATACTATTTTCAGTACACCTGAACTCGGTAATACATTTATGCAAATGGATATCATGGGAGCTATTTCTCATAATCTTTATACTATAATTTTTACATTTTTCATTGTTACTTTATTTGACACTACTGGTACTATGCTTGGTATTGCTAAACAAGCAGGATTGATGAAAAATGATACTTTTCCTAATGTAAAAAGTGCTCTTTTAGCAGATTCTATCGCTAGCCTTGTTGGTTCTATTTTTGGTACAAGTCCAACATCTGCCTATGTTGAATCTGGTTCTGGTGTAGCTAGTGGTGGTCGTACTGGTTTTGTAAACGTCATCATTGCTTTATTATTCCTCTTAATGCTTTTTACAGCTCCAATCGCTAAAGTTTTATCCACTGTTCCAGCAGTTACTGCACCAGCATTAATTATTGTTGGTTTTTATATGATGAGCAGTTTATCTCGTATAAATTGGGATGATATGCAAGAAGCTTTTCCTGCTTTCTTGATTTTTCTAATGATGCCATTATCTTACAGTATCACTGATGCTGTTGGTATCGGTATTATCTCTTATTGCTTAATAAAAATATTCTCTGGAAAAATTAAACAAGTTCACCCTCTACTTTATGTATTTATGCTTTTGTTTATTATCCAATTTGTAGTCTTAAGCAATTAAAAATTTGATACTTAAGGAGGTCCTTTATCTTCTATGTTTTTTCGCAAATATAAAATTCTTGGTAGTTCTTTAATTGTCGCAGCTTGTATCAGTATTGGTTTTCCTAGTCAAGCTAGTATGACTCCTATGCAAAATAATTATACTTTAAAGGGCTTAAGTCAACATCAACAACGCGAAACAAGTGCTGTTATTGCTTTAAAAACTGATAATGATGATAATACTTTTGATAAAAAAGAAACATCTAATCACTCTGTATCAGAAAAAATCGCTGCTATTTTAAAAGGCGACTCTGATAAAAAAGAACAAGATAAAGTAGTAAATTATGGCAGTTCTTCTATCATGGGTTCAGCTATTGCAACTCGTGAACAATGCGTAAATTACTTGCTCAAAAATAACCCCAATCCTAAAATTACAGTTTCTGCTGAAGAATTAGTTGATTATTATTATGAAGAAGCTAGCAAAGAAGGAATTCGTCCTGATGCAGCTTTTGCTCAAGCTTTAAAAGAAACAGGATTTTTTAGATATGGTGGTACAGTAACACCTGACCAAAATAATTATTGTGGTCTAGGTACAACAAGTGCTACTGTAAAAGGTGCTTATTTTGAAACAGCTCGTATTGGTGTTAGAGCTCATATCCAACATTTATTGGCTTATGCTTCCGTTAGACCTCCTCGTGAAGATGTAGTAGACCCACGTTATTCCTTAGTTCGTGCCGTTTATTCTACATCAACAATTGATACATGGCCTGGTTTAAATGGTCGTTGGGCAGTTCCTGGAAATAATTACGGACAAGAAATTCTACAAATTTTAGATAATATTACAGAAGAATAAATAAAAAGAGTTGAAATATATACTTGAAGGTTTTCAAATTAATATTTCAACTCTTTTTTATTAAAATTTTTAACCTCCTCAAAAATCCATATTCTAAGCGATAAATAAACTGTTATACTATTTTTCACTTATTTGCTATAATAAACATAATTATTTTATTTAAATACATTATATTAAAAATTTATGATAGAAGGTGTTAATTTGATAAAATTTCCTAAACAAACAAAATACAGTTCCTCTCATCGTTTACGGGAAATGGTGCTTGTTTTACGTAAGCATAATGTACTTACAAGCGATATGACACCTGAAAAATTGCGTTTAATCCTAGAAGATTTAGGCCCTACATTTGTAAAATTAGGTCAAATACTCTCTTTAAAACCAGGATTTTTACCTGCCGATTATGCCATTGAACTGACTAAATTGCAAACACAAGCTAAGCCTTTAGATTTTAGCATCATCAAAGACTGTCTTGAAAAAGAATATAATAAAAAATAGAAGATGTTTTTCTCGATATAGATGACCATGCACTTGGCTCTGCTTCTATAGCTCAAGTACATAAAGCTACATTAAAAACTGGTGAAAAAATCGTCATCAAAGTACAACGTCCTGGAATTTATGAAGTAATGGCTAAAGATATAGTTTTATTAAAACGAGCTGTATCTATCTTACAAGTCTTTAAAACTTCATCTAGCATTTTAGATTTTAACGCCATTCTTGATGAAATGTGGAATATCACTAAGCAAGAAATGGATTTCATGATGGAAGCTGAACATATTGATGAATTTAAACGACTCAATAGTGAAGATATTTTCGTTGATTGTCCTACTGTAAAACATGAACTGACTACAGCTCGCGTGCTTGTAATGGAATATATTGACGGTCATCGCATTGATGAAATCAACAAATTAAAAGCCCAAGGTTATAATGTTGAAGAATTAGGTATTCATCTTGGCAAAAATTATGTAAAACAAATCATTGAAGATGGCTATTTTCATGCAGATCCTCACCCAGGTAATATTTGGATAAAAAACGGTAAAATTATTTGGCTTGATTTAGGTATGATGGGACGCTTATCTTCTAAAGAACGTGATGCTTTAAAAAAAGCTGTTTACGCCCTTGTTCAACATGATACTTATGAAATGAAAAACGCTATTTTAACTTTAGGTACTGTTCAAGGAAAATTAAATCATATCCAACTTTATGAAGATATTGATAATCTTATGAACCGTTATAGTAATGCCAATTTCCAAACATTAAAATTAAGCGAATTAGCGCATGATATCATAACTGTTGCTCGCCGTCATAAACTCTCTATCAACCCTGGTCTAAGTATGTTTGCTCGTGGTGTTGTTACGATTGAATCTGTTCTCAAAATTTGTTGTCCTAATGTCAATTTTATTGATATTTTTGCTTCTTACATGCGAGCTGATTTTAAACGAAATTTCAGTTGGAAAGAAGAATTTACTAAATTCAAACGAGATAGCTATTTAATGCTTCAAAAATCCATGCATATACCAGAACAATTATCTGATATCCTAAAAATGACAATGAGCGGACAAACTAAAGTTAATTTAGACTTAACAGGCTCAGAAGAACCACTTCGTCGTTTAGATAAAATGATTAATAAATTAATCATCGGTATCATTTGCTCTGCACTACTTTTAGGCTCTAGCATTATCTGCACTACTAATATGACACCTCAAATAATGGAAATTCCTATTTTAGGTGTATTAGGATATCTAGTAGCCGTCTTCTTATCAATTCGTTTAATGATTAACATTTTTAAAGAAAAATAGGTTCTTTACGTTTCATTTTTCTTTTATACAAAAGAAAAACGAACCAAAAAGAAAACTACCCGCTCACGCACTTTTTACTTTGATAAAGATAAAAATATGCCAACAACGTTCTAAACTCACTACGTTCAAACAGTATAACTAAAACCATTGTCATATTTTTATCTTTACCAATAGCCTACGGCTACCGCAAAAAGATGCTAAAATGCGGGAAATATTTGGTATTATTAATTATTAATTATTAATTATTAAATAATTTAGCAATTTTTATTTTCCGCATTATAAAATTTTGTGATAACCGTAAGGTTATTGAAAATAATTATCGTTGAATACGGTTTTAGTCTGAATGTTTGAGCGAAGCGAGTTTCTAAGCGTTGTATGAAAAGATAATTATTTTCAAAACTAAAATTTTATCTGCGGTGGGTATTCTTTTGTTACTTTTCTTTGCCCACAAAGAAAAGTAAAGCACAATAGAAATATAT
>ENA-OPZD01000162-OPZD01000162.1-human-gut-metagenome-genome-assembly--contig:-NODE-162-length-21673-cov-3.803444_pt1 | contig 21673 bp, 26 predicted proteins | sample MGYA00242479_ERZ504495 | MGnify/ENA primary metagenome ERZ504495 (study PRJEB26092, sample SAMD00036286) | human gut metagenome | host: Homo sapiens | study: EMG produced TPA metagenomics assembly of... | reverse complement strand
TATCATGTTGAAAATGTTTGCGTTCCACCCCTGCGGGGTCTTGCCTACCTCCGCTGCAATGGTGCCTACTTTTCGTTTACGTCCCCGAACATAGTGGAAAGGTTGCCGTTTATGGCTCCGATAAGGATTTCTTTTATCCATTCGTTAATCGCTTCCAGTATGCTCTCCATAGGCTACCCTCCGTAAACTTATCCGAACAGACCGGAAAGAAGCGGTACAAGGATAGTGCCGATAAGAGCAACACCGCCACCCGCCATGAGCTGTTTTATCCCCAATTAGGTGTAAAACTCTGCTCGATGGCGGGCGGCGGCGTACAAAAAATCTATATGGTGTTTTTTAGAGAACCGTCCCGGCGGGACAGGTCAGGCAGTGACCTGTTCCACCTCCGGGATGGGTTTGAGATTAAAATGAATTTCGATAGAAATGTGTCTTGTTTTATCTTCGTCAATGCGTTCATGCACGACGATTTCTTTGATTAAGCGGTTAAGGGTGGCTGCGTCCAGCTCTGTGATGTTGGCATATTCCTGAATGGCTTCCACCCATTGTTTTGCGTCATTGGCAAGCTGGACTTCATCAGACAGCCGCTTTCTGCCCTCGGACACTTTTGCTTTAAGCTCCGTCTGCTCGGTCTGTGTCTTTTCCAGCATGGTGTTGAAATTCTGCTCACTGATACGCCCTGCAATCATATCCTCATAAAGCCGCATGACCATTTTGTCCAGAACCTCAATCCGTTCCTCGTCCCTTGTAAGGGAGCGTTCCATTGCTTCCCGCTGTTCCCGCTGCTCTGCTTCACAGGTATTGGTCAGGCGGTCGGCAACCGCTTCCCCGTCCATCAGGGCAGCTCTGGCACATTCCCGGATTTTCCGCAGCACATGGCTGTAAAGGGTGTCATAGTCAATCCGGTGCTGGGTGCAGTGGTTCTTTCCAAAGGCGTTGTAGGTCTTGCAGGAATAAATCCGCTGGGGATGTTTTGCGTTTGTGTAGCGTACCGTCAGCGACTTCCCACACTCGCCGCATTTTAACAATCCGGCAAACAGGCTGATTTCATCGGTCTGCCCCGGACGCTGGCGGGATTTCAGCTTGTTCTGCACAATGTCAAAGCTCATGCGGTCAATCAGCGGTTCATGCTGTCCCTCCACCACAATCCAGTCCTCCGGCTTCTTTTCCCCAATTGTGCCGATTTTGAAACGGTAGTCTTTTTTCTGGGAAGCAATCGCACCGGTGTAGACGGGATTCATCAAAAGGTCTTTGATAACGGAGAAGTCCCACATATACCGCCCGTTTTCCGGGTCTTTCTTTTCCCATTTGGTTCGGGTGTTGCGAAGCCCCCGTTCCCGGTTCCACCATGTGGGGCAGGGGATTTTTTCTTCCTCCAGCCGTCTGCGGATATAGTTCGGACCATGACCGTTCAGGGCATATCCGAAAATCAGCCGCACAATCGGGGCGGTTTCCTCGTCAATGAGCAGATGGTTTTTGTCCTCCGGGTCTTTCCGATACCCAAACGGGGCAAGACACCCGGTAAACTGTCCTTTCTGCGCTTTCAGAAGATAAGAGGAATGGACTTTCTTGGAAATATCCTTGCTGTACATCTCATTCAGGATATTCTTGAACGGGGCGATGTCGTTGTTATCCCGCAGGGTGTCGATACCGTCATTCATGGCAATATAGCGGACACCGTTTCTTGGAAAAAAGTCCTCAATCAAATGCCCGGTTTGCAGATAGTTCCGCCCCAGTCGGCTGAGGTCTTTCGTGATGACAAGGTTGATTTGCCTGCGCTCAATAGCTCTCAACATCCTCTGTAAATCAGGACGCTCCATATTAAGACCTGTGAAGCCATCGTCCTGATAGACTGCCACAACCTCCCATCCCTGCTTTTCGCAGTATTTTTCCAGCATATCCCGCTGGTTGGCGATACTGGCACTTTCGCCTTGCAGGTCATCGTCCTTTGACAGCCTGCAATAGACCGCCGCACGATAGCCCCCGGCAAGTGCCGAACCGATTGTTCTGTATTCCATTTCGTTCATCATAGCCATTTACCCACACAATCCAGACGGTATCTGGCTCTTTTGAACCTCATCTTCATTATAGCCTATATCTTTCTTTTTAGCAAGATATTCTTTTGTATTTATTTTACCGTATTTCTGGGAAATCAGGCTGACGAACACATCGGTTGCGTCCAGTTCCCCGTCAAATACAGTGGTCACATGAATCTCTGTTTTGTTTTTTGCCATAGGCAGTTATCCTCCATACATGAAAATAGCCAGACAGAGGGTGTCGGCAACGAAGTCCGGCAACGGGCTTCAAAAGACCTTGCAAACAATCTCAATCTGGCGATGGTTACTATTTATACTTTTCTTTTATTTTTCTGTTGTTTTGGTTGTTATAAGGGAGAAAAGCCCGGAAATAAGGGGTTTTCCCCGGCAACCGGCTCGGCAACGGGATAGCAACAGGGGGTGCAACGGGCGGTCATTTTCAGAATGGAAGCTCCATCTGTTCTGTGACCTCCACAAAACCATCCATCGTTTTTTCAGACGGGTTGCCGGAGTCCGTTGCCGGGTTTTCACGCTCCCAGCCCTTTTGTCTGCCATATTCGGAAAACATTCTTGGGTTCGGGAAGTACCGCCAGCCGGTAATGCACTGGTTCATAATCTCGTTGATTTCCCGGATTTCCCATTGCTTCGGCTCGTCAAAGGTGTGGTTCAAGGCTTCCTTGTAAAGCTGCTTGGAACAGACCATGCTCCCGGTGTACTTATCAAGATACGCCTGTATCATTCCGGCTTTGGTGTCCTCCGGCATAAAATCCCGCTGGTGTTCTTTGAGATACCGCTGCATGGTGGGGCTGAAAGCCAGCTTGAACCTGCCGCTTCGGTAAATCTCCATAGCTTCTGCCCACATCTGCTCGATATAGGCTCTGGAAGCGGCTTCGTCCTCCAAAATGTGAACCTCCGCCTGCTCCGGGTACACCATGACCGGGATAAAACGGCGGTTGCCTGAACGGTCAAGGGGCAGGAAGTCAAGGGCATTGGAAGTGCCGCCAAACACGCACTGACGGGGGCGGTCTGCCGGGTGGGTTTCATAGGGTATCTTGTAAACCTCTTTCTGCCGGCTTAAAAACGACTTGATTTCCTCAATGCTCTTGGCGTTGGCGGTTGCCATCATTTCCGACATTTCGATAATCCAGTGACCTTGCAGCTTACGGTACACATTGTCATCGTCCAGCTTCCGCAAATCATCGGAGAACCACTCGTCCCGGACTGCCAGCAGACGGAAGAAGGTGGACTTGCCAGCCCCCTGACCTCCGACCAGACAGAGCATGATTTCAAACTTGCACCCCGGCTGAAAGGCTCGTGAGATAGCGCCCATCAGGAACAGCTTCAACGCTTCATAGGTGTAATCATCTGCGTCAGCTCCCAGAAAGTGCCGTAGGCAGAAGCGGATTCGCTCTGTCCCGTCCCACACAAGGGAACTTAAATAATCCCGGATGGGTGGTACTTGTTTTCATTCGCCACAATCCCGATGGCGTTATCAATCTTTTTCTCATTGGTAAGCCCGTAGGTTTCTTCCAGATAGAGAAGCAGATATTTCATGTCCGTATCGTTTAAGGCGGTGCTGTCCCTGTGGAAGCCGATGGGCTTTATGATGTCCTTGCGGTCGGTCAGGATGTTGTATGCGATAGCCCCGGAAAGCAGCGGGTCACGCTGGAATACGGTCAGGCAGTTCCGTATGCTCTGACGGACACCGCCTTTCTCGGTGGTTTCCAGCCCCGCCTTGATTTCCTCAATGCTCTGGGGCGGCTGCATGGCGTTCATGGTGTTTTTAGTTCTTGCTGCGTCTGCGGCTGCAAGCTCTGCCATTCGCTGTTCAAGCTGTATCACATCCTTTCCGTATTCCGTAATCAAAGCCGCTTTTTCCTCTGTTTCCCCGAACAGCAGCACATCCAGCAGATATTCCACATGGTCTTGCTTCTGTAAGGCTTCCACAAACCGGGGATGAAAGACTTCCTCCGGGGAGTGCGGGGCATATTCCTTTCTCCACACTCGGAGTAGGTGGAGATAATCGGCAAGAATACGGAAGCAGCGGTTTTTGCTTCCTGAAACTGTTCCTCCGGGGATTTCTGCCGGGGCTTGGGCTTTTTTGCTTTTCCCGGCGGTTTCCAGTCCTCATAGGAAAGCCCGAAGTCCTGTGCCAGTTGTACGGCGGCGTCTTTCTTTCCCAGCCCATACAGGGCGGCGGCAAAATCAATCACATCCCCATCCGCACCGCAGCCGAAGCAGTGGTAACGCCGATCCAGCTTCATGCTTGGGGTTTTATCATGATGGAACGGGCAGCAAGCCATCCCGTTCCGCCCTACATGGATTCCATAATGCTCCGCAGCCTGTCTGGTTGTGACGGACTGCTTCACAGCTTCAAATACATTCAAATCTATCCCTCCTTGAAAAAAGAAAAAACACCTGACATTCTCTGATTGAAAATGGCAAGTGCCTGTTAAAGTTCCATATCCTGTTGTCTGTGTTTCGCCTGTGCCGGGGCGGTTCTTTGTGCTTTTTTCTCGTCAGTCTTATCCTGCAAGATTTCTTTGATAGGCTGTTTCTTGGGCGGCTCTTTACTTTCCTCTGTGCCGGGTGTGGCTTTCCGTACCCAGTAGCGGATGTCCCGCAGCTTCTTCAAATCCTCCTGTACCTCGGTCAGCGGTACTTTCAGCTCTGCGATTTCGCTAAGAAGCATTTCCTGCTCCTCTTGCAGCTCCTTTTGGGTACTGTCCTTATCGTCCGGGTGCTTGGCAAGATAGGCGGCGGCTTTCGCATACCGGGCAACCTCTGGGTGTTCCTGTTTGAATTTCTCCTTTGTTTTCTTAAAAAATATCTTCTGGTACTTCTCATAGACAGGCTTACATTCCTTGCAGTCTGTCCGGCTGGCAAGAATCCCGTCAATCACTTTGCTGCGGGCTTCCTTTGGCTTCATCTGATTGCGGTAATCTGCGGCTGATTTCCCGGAAGATTCCAGAAATGCTTCTAAGTCCTCCACAGTGGAAAGCCCCTTTTGCCGGAGATAGGATAGGGCTTCGCTGACTGCCTTTAAGTCCTGTGAAGTCCCCCGGTTCTGTCCAGCCCTTGTCCAGTCCTTCCGTTCTTCCTTTCGTATCTCCATATACTTCATCAGCAGATTGGGAAGAAGTGTTGCTTCCTCCGCCGCCTTTTGTGCAAGCAGCTCTTTCCGTTTTTCGCCCAGCTCGGTAATCCAGCCTTTGAGGTTTTGGATAAGCTGCCGGATGGACTTCATCAGATTGTTGGCAGCTCTGATTTCCCGGTTCAGGTTGCCGATATTCGTCTGGATACCTCGCTTTTCCATCTGCCGGACAGCAGCTCCCTCATGGACAGTAGGGACTATATCAAGCCCCTGTCTGGCATAGGAACGCAAGTCCACACGCTCCGGGCGGTCATTGGCTTCCAGATAGCGGTTCTGGATGACCTCCCATTCATGCCGCCAGATTTCACAATACTTCTGGTTGTTCCAGTCCACCGTATCTTCCTTGTGGCTTTTCAACCTGCCGGATGGCAGTTTTATCCGTTCCCCGTTCTCATCAAGGTCATAAACCTTGCGGCTTTTGGGAAGCCATTTCCCATGTTCGTCCATTGCCCGCATGGTCAGCAGGACATGGGCGTGGGGATTATGTCCCGGCGGATGGGGGTCATGGATAGCAAAATCAGCAATCATGCCTTTGGAAACAAACTGCTTCTGGCAAAACTCCCGGACAAGGACAGCGTACTGGTCGGGCGGTATTTCTCTGGGGATGGTAAGCACCCACCGCCTTGCAAGCTGAGAGTTCCATTGCTTCTCCACCGCTTCGGCGGCGTTCCATAAGGTATTGCGGTCTGCATATTCCTGTGGGGCATTTGCCGGGAGCAGGATTTCATTGTGGACGATACCACGCTTTTCTGGGTAGTGCTTCACTTGCTGGTCGTATTCACAGAACAGCTTTTCGCCACTCTGGTAAGCAGCGGCGGCAACCGCAGACTGCCGCTGGCTGCGCTGAACAATCGTGATTTCGTTGTGCGGACAGGGCATTTCGTGTCCCTCCTTTCGGTAATTGGTGGATGGGTGGGCGTTTTACCACCTCATTTGGGCAAGAAAAAAGCAGGAGACCTTTTTCAGATTTCCTGCTCGGTGTGCCGCTGTGTAAACGGCGGGTATTTAGTTGTGAAAGTTCGGGACAAGTTGACCCGATGTGTGTAGAATAACAAACTGGATTTATTTTTCTTTACATTTTATGCCGTAATTTCCCCTACTACCATTTTCGTAGCCCCTATATATTTCATATCTTTTTCCATTTATCTCCACTTCGTCATCGTTAATAAATGTATAAGACTTACCATTTTCTTCACAATACTTTGAAATTGCTTCCATAGTTTTTGCAAGAGTTGGGTAATTGGCACTATCCTCATAAGGAACCCAAAAAGCTTTTTTAAACATATAAAATACCTCCTTCTAATTTGTTAAGTAATCCACGAATTTTCAAGCGTTATAAAATAATAGTATCATACAGCTTCGCAAAAATCCACTTATAACTTCAAACTTGTCGGCTGGGAACAGCTTGCAACGCAAGGTGTCCCCAGATGGCAAGTCCACAAAAGGGTAGCTGGTGGTAGCCAGCGCAGGGGAAGCGTAGCGTCCCCTGTATGATTTGGAGCAGACCATGACTGCGGAAAATCACAGCCCTCCGGCGAGGAGCCTTCGGAGAACGCAATGCACCAACCTCTGGGTGGTGTATAATTGCGCCCTTAGTAAACTAAGGGGTTTCCGGCTTCTCCCGTTCCAGCAGCTTTTTCAATAGTTCCTGCGTGTCCTGCCTGTGAAAAATGAGTTTCAACAACAGCATGACATCATCATCTGTCAGGAGTTCCGGCTCTTGCAGAAAACTTTCCAGCATACCGCCACGAGTGCAGAGCCGGTGCGTCCGTTCCTTTCGGGTAAGCTGCTTCAACTGGTGCTGCAATGCCTTTTCATCATTGATGGCTTTCCGCAGTTTCTTTTCGCTTTTCTCCAGTTCCCGGTTGAGTTTTTCCAGCTTTGAGGTATCAGGCAAGGGCAGCGTCCTCCTTTCCCGGTATCAGCACATAAATTCTATTCGGTTCTCCCACGCCCTGACGCACCCGCATGATAAGTCCGGCGGTTTCCAGTTCATTCAGAGAACGCTTGACCGTCATGGGACTGCGGGACAGGACTGCGGCAATGGCTGTGACAGGGAAGCAGACAAACAGGATTCCGTTCTCGTCCTCCTGCCCTTTGGATAGTATAGCGTCCAGCATCCGGCAGTACATGACCTTTGCGGTGCTGCTGACTGGAAATCCTGTCAACGCTCTGGGAAAGGGCATACAGGGCGGCAATGGTGTGTCTATCGTCATAAATTCAAAATTCATTCGGTGTGTTCCTCCTTTTTCTTTGCTCGTTTGGATAAATAACGGGGGCAGTCAACCACAACCGCCCGGAAGCTCTGCTTGCACCCATGCTGGCATTTCCGGCATAATTCGTTGTAAGTGACACGCCCCCGGTCATTAAGGTAAAAGGAAAGCTCATGCTTCCTCTTTTTGCTCATTCTCGGCATATTGCACTTCCTCCCGTTTTAGTGTATGGTTTCGGGGCGATTTTCGGCAAAATTACAGCCATAGAGCCGCCTAAAATCTCCCGAAGTATCAGCGATAGGGTAGACTATCCCCCTATCAGATTGTCGTGTTTCGGTATCATTTCGGTATCAGTTCGCCAGTTCTCCCCGGTGTCGTTCCTCCCCTGAATCTCACAGCGGCGTATCGCTCCCTTTGGTACGCTCGTTTCGGTCAGGGTTCCTCCATATCCCTGCCAAAAGTCATGGCGCTACATCGCCGGGGAAGCATATCCCACACAGGCTGGTCATTCGATTGGAATAATCCATCGATGAACTACCTGTATCATAGAACATTTTTGTGCCCTGTGCCGTATGTCCACAAAGTAGGAATTAAGGGTAAAATCAGAAATTTCCACGATTGCGGAATTGATATGGTATAATCAATTCAACGGTTATAAATGTTGTCAGAAGGGGGAACTGCTTCAATGAACGGAGCTACTACAATACAGGAACGGCTAAAAGATTTACGATTAAACAAAGGATTAAAACTGGAAGAACTGGCTGAGCAAACGGGTATTTCAAAATCGGCTCTTGGCAGTTATGAAAAAGATGACTATAAGGAAATCAATCATGGCAACCTTATCCTGCTGGCAGATTTTTATGGGGTGTCCCTTGATTATCTCTTTTGCCGGACAGAGAACCGGGCAGAGATCAACACGCCATTAAGGGAGCTGCATTTGAGTGATGAGATGGTAGCACTTCTGAAAAGCGGTCGGATTAACAACCGTCTGCTGTGCGAACTTGCCACCCATAAGGACTTTATCAAGTTTCTTGCGGACATTGAGATTTATGTGGATGGGATTGCCACCATGCAGATTCAAAACCTCAACGCCCTTGTCGATACTGTCCGGCATGAAATCATTGAACGGTATCGCCCCGGCGAAGATGACCCCCATTTGAAAGTGCTACAAGCCGCCCATATCAGCGATGATGAATATTTCAGCACATGGTGCTGGATGATCTCAACCTCATTATCCGGGATATTCGGGAAGCCCACAAAAAGGACAGCGAGAGTGCGCCCAGACCACCGTTGCCGATGAACTGAAAGAAAATCTGGAAGCGGTCGAAAATTTCAAGGGTAGTCGGATGAAAAGCTGGTCATCCTTTATTGCAAGCAACTCGGTATCAACTATAAAAATCTGTCGGAAGAAGAATTCCGCTGGCTCATTCGGATTCTCAAAAAATCAAAGAAAATGGGAACGCCTATCAGCCAGAGGAAAAAACGATAAAGAAAAACCGCTGTTGCATGGTTTGTTAGCTTCCATGTAGCAGCGGTTTTTGCTGGGATTATTCAGTTGAATTTTTAGAACGACAAACTGCAATTTTTCTTTTTAGAATGAATTATTCAAACTCGACAATCACTAATCAATTTTGTTTAGAGATTATTTGTTGTCGTGTTTCGCTTTCTTTTGATTATTTGATTTATCCATATTATCCTGCTTATATGGGCTAATGTTATCATTTTGTTATCGGCATTGATAACACACGCTCTATAACTGTGGATAATAGCAATATGTTCCGACTCAAATTATAAGCGGTTTTGCTTAGAAAAGCAACAGTAAATTCCTACACTAATAAAATGCTTCTACCACCAGAAGCACCGCAACTGCTACTTCTATATAAACCGCTTTTTTTCTCATTCTTTCGTGTTCTTTCTCCCTTCAGCAGTAATTTTTTCCAAGATCCACCAGGTGAGTATAAAACATCCAACATATACGATTGTTCCGACTGTTGTTGAACGCTGCCCCAATGTAGTTGTAAACTTCCAAATTGCATTATCCAAACCAACTTCTTGAACCATCGAAGAATTTCCATATCTTTCAACAACATAATTTACTTGTTTCATGTAATAGAATAAAGTTCCTGCATAAAGAATTAAAAAAGAACAGAATACTGACACTAAAGCAGTTATTCCCTTTTTTCTTTTTGTATCTTTCTTTTTCCTACTTTTACAAACAAAAATAGTCCAATCCTATGATATAAAGTATCATAGAAATTTCCATAGCCGCTACAAGTATCAGCATATTAGGCTGATGACCTACCGTCAAATCAATACAAGTGTCAATCCCAGCCTTGATTAATGTTGTAAGAAATCCGAAAATCATACTTTTTGTTATGTACTTCTTATTTCCTCTATCCATACACATCGACTCTGCGACACAAAATAAAACGGAGTTATAAACCCACCATAATACAATTTGATATAAAAAAGCCGCTTGAAAAGTCTCCAAAGACCATATATGGAATTCGTACTAATAACCTGCTCAAAAATCCAAAGGCGACTGTTTCCGCTATTATAACTGCCAATTCATTCTTTCTTTGATCTTCCATGCAATTTTCTCCTTCACGCCTCTGAATATTAACATTTCCTTTTACTGCATATCGCACCTGTTATCCTTCTCTTCTTTTTCATCTGAATATCTCCTTTACAATTTAGCATTATCCCCTTCTCATCATTAGGTACTGGCACAGCGATATTTCATTAATTATTTAATGATAAATTTTACATCTAAATTACGCCCAATTTCTTTGTTAATAATTCATAATATCATTATATATTATCCGGTATCTATTGTATATATTTTTTACACATACATCATAAAAACTAACAATTTTTGTAAAGAAAAAGCCCAGAAGAGACATTTTTCGGTTCTTTTCTGCATTTTGGGTATCCGTATATTATCAGTATTTGCAAAAAGCTATCAAATTAGCTTGAGATGCAAAATTAAAAGTAACGGAATTACCAAAACATCAGAAAGAACCTATCTACTCCTTCTCATACCGTAATTTATTTATTTCTACAATAGCACCATATTTCGTATGCGGAAGATATTGTACCTTTAAATAAGTATTTTTATCAACATACCTTGAAAATTACTGTGATTTCGATTTCATCATCTTTAACTTTATCATATAGAAAAATACTTCTTCTTTCAGAAGATATATCTGCACCACCATGAGATTGTTCAGTTACATATCCTTCTGCATAACTATACTGTTTGTTTATGATGTAAGGCATATCTAAAACAAAATCTTTCAAATATAAGATTAAAAGAATAGCTACTATAACAAGAATGGTATTAGCCAATCGAAGAAATATTATATCATTTTTTCCAGTATATTCTTTTTTTATCGCTTCTTTATCAAAAAATATCGAATAGATACGTTTTCTTTTTTTAATTAGATAGATAATGCAAGCAATTAAAGCTATAACAAATAATGAAACTCTTATAAACAATCTAAATATAGCAAAATCCATAATATCATTCCCTTAAACTTCTAATTTGTCATAATCATTCTACCATACCGTTATGCATAAATCATCTCATGCAAAATAATTTCTTCTGCCCGATTGTGGATATTATTGCACCGCTGCACCCATTCCATTTGAGAAGTGCGCTTTAATTCCTCTGTCACGCCCTCGGCAGCTTTCATTTGCTCCATGATAGCGTCTAACCGTTCCTGTGCCTGTTCGTTCAGGTCTGCAAGGTATGTCCATAACTCCCCGGTCAAGGTCAATGTGTTCAATCTGACTGGGTGGACTTCTCTTAAATATTCCCGGTGCATCCATCCATTACTTTCCGATAGGGCGGTGTTCCTCCGGCAGTTTCAAGTCCGGGATGTAGTAATCTCCAACAAGGATATAATCAATTCCGTTTTCCGTTATTCTTGGTTTCAATTCGCTCATGTTCCTTACCTCCTGTGGAAGCAGGCTCGTCTGGTACTAACTCAATCACATCGGTAATCTCACAATTCAGCGTTTCGCAGATACGGGCTAATGTGTCCATGCTGATGTGCCTTCCCTCTTTGCTCATGTTGGCAATCATATTCGTTGTCATACCAGCGGCAAGCCTTAAATCCTCTTTCCTCATATCACGCTCTAACAGTGTGTGCCAGAGTGGTTTATAGCTGATGTGCATATTGTTTTCCTGCCTTTCTACCCATACCACCGGGGCGGCTGCCCCGGCAGGAACTTTTCTCTTATTATAACACCAATCTTGTGAAATCACAATTTATTCTTGTAGCCTGCCGCTGATACCGTCTGGATTGGTTTTTCCTTTCTTTTTGTTCCCTTTAATTAGCCATGAACTGCTTAATTCCCTGTGATTTTGCGCCCGGATTATCATTTCCGTAACCTTCCATCAGGTTGATGACTCCCCAGACACCAAGACCTGCACCAATCGCTACGACTAATGTCTGTAAGATTGTAATTGCACTTCCGAAAAATCCCATATTCTTTTCTGAATAAACGCTGTTTCTATGGTCTGTCAGCGTTTTCTCTCTCCTTTCCCTATTATTCAGACCTCTTTTTTTACCTGTTTCATTTGCAAGGTGATCTTATTTTTATCTTCATTTCCTTCTCCTTTCTGCCTGATCATCAGGACTTTTTCTAAAAAAACGCAAAAAAAAGAGCACATAGATGGATATCTACATGCTCTAACGCTTTTTTATTCTGTTTACAAATACTTGAAGATTTTTTACTTTCTTTCCAATTTTTTAGCCAACATAAAATTAAACATAAATGCTACTGTCACTATTAAAGCACATATTATCGTAATCCATGCTGGTACTTTCATATCAAATTGAACTCTTAATAACAAAGAAATTGCTAAAAATATACCTCCTACAATCTCTATAAAATCCAAGATTCTTTTTTTGAATCACCTTGAATTTTTTCCCTTTCTTTTTATCTTATCAAATTTCCATATCCCATATTTTGATTGAATATCAGTGATATCTTCATCTGATATAAGTTCATCCAATGTGACTCCAAGCTCCATTGCTAATTTTTTTGCTGTAATTAGATCTGGACATCTTGAACCATTCTCCCATCGGCAAATAGTTTGTCGTGATACGTACAGTTTATCGGCAAGTTGTTGCTGTGTATATTTTTTTCTTCTCTAAATTTTTTAATGTTATCATTTAATGCCATACTTCTTACCTCTCTTTCATTCATATCATATAACGATACCATTAAAAATGAAAGAACCTGCATGGTTTTCCTATGTTTCCACTTTGGTAACATATAAATTTTCTTAATTATTGATTTCCACTTGTCTTATTTCATCCTCTGTCACATCAATCCGAAAGATGTCAAACTCAGTATCCTTTGAAAATGTCAACTTATGCTCCAGATATTTTTCCACATCAAACGCATTCCTTGTATCCGCATCTGCCAATTCCTTGTATCGTTTATGTTTTGTGATATCGTATTTATTGCTGAAAAATGGTCTTACACCTCTCAACTGAAGAATACATTTATTTCCATCCATAACAGCCAGCTCATCCCGGCTCATCAGTTCTTTTCCTGTCTTTTGGTAATTTAAACCATAAGACTGACTCGTTCCTCTGGTATCAGAAGTATTATATAGATCAATCGTCTCTTTCCCAAGCGTTTCAGAAATTTCCTTTAAAGTGGAGCTTTCCTTTCCCCCAAGAAATAATACGGTATCGCAATTCCCCGTGATGGTTTCAGCAGCATCCTTATATATGGTTTTAACTGGCTCTGTGACTGTAAAATAATAGAGGCGGAGATCTCACGGCTTCGGATCGTTGCGATCAGTTTATCAAATTTGGGGATCTGGCCGATATTACTGAACTCATCCAGCAGTAATCGTACATGGTACGGAAGTCTTCCACCATGCTCATCATCTGCTTTATCACAGAGCAGATTAAAAAGCTGTGTGTACATGATCGCCACCACAAAATTGAATGTATCATCGGTATCACTGATAATGACAAACATCGCTGTCTTCTGATCTCCGATCATATCCAGTTCCATCTCATCATAGGACATGATCTCCCGAAGTTCCTGGATATCAAATGGAGCAAGTCTGGCACCGCAGGAAATAAGGATCGACTTCGCTGTTTTTCCTGCAGCCAGCTTATATTTTCGGTATTGTCTGACTGCAAAGTGTTCCGGATTCTCTGCTTCCAATTCTTCAAACAGTTCATCTACCGCATTCTTAAATTCTTCATCTTCTTCTCTCGTTTCACTGGCATTGATAAATTCCAAAAGCGTAGAAAAGTTCTGTTCTTCTTCCGGCGCTTCATACCAGATATAGCCGATCAGGGCGGAATACAGAAGACGTTCCGCTTTAATCCAGAAATCCTCCGTAGATTTTTCTCCTTCCCCCTTCGTATTTGCTATGATGGTATTCACCAGTTTTAAGATATCTTTTTCACTGCGGATATAATAGAATGGATTTAATAGTGCATGGATTTTTTAAAATTGATCGTATTCAGCACCTTGATCCGATAGCCGCCATTTACCAGCATCTTTCCGCATTCTACAATGATCGTTCCCTTTGGATCAGTGACCACATAGATACATGATCTGTCATCTGCATCAGATTGGGTTTGACGTAAAATCTGGTTTTACCGGATCCTGAGCCCCCGATCACGATCACATTCTTGTTTCTGGCATATTTGGGAGCCTTTGGCCTGCTGTTCATCGTAAGCCGTTCTGTTTCGGTAAGAATGATGTTATTTTCAAATATCGGATCTACAAACGGTTCAATATCCTTCCGGTTTCCCCATCTGGCCGATCCATACTCTTCTCCATGCCGGAACTTCTTCGCATTCTTCGCTTTATAATACAAGATCAACCGAAAGATAAACGCGGTCACCAATCCTCCTAACAAATCCTGCATATGGAAACTTGGGAGCCAGTTCGTAAATGCCAGTTGGAAATTCATCAGCATCACACCGATTTTTTCAATCATACTGTCACCAATGCAATGGCGGTATAGCCAAAAACATTTATCTGCAAGATAGAAGATGATCAGATACGGAATACTTAATATCACCACTCTCTTCATCTGGATATTCTGCATCTTTTTCTGGATCATCGTTCCTGCCCTCTGACTTTCTGCTTCGTCTTGACTCTCTGACGATGTTTTGCTTTCCTCTCCTGTGTCTTCTGCAGTTTCTTTCGGACAGAAGGCTTTTTCTTTTTAGACTGATCTAGCTCTACGCCTGCATATTCTTTAAATGCAGCTGTCATCACATCTACATCTTTCGATTTAAAAAATACCAGATACAATGGCGGTTCCACATGGGAATCCTTTTTCAGACTATAATCGATCCCATATTTACGGGCTACCCGGTCAAATGACTTGATATTTTGATCCGTGATCTGGATATTCGTTAGCTGTGCTCCCTGTGCAACCAGTTGTTTTATGGTCTGCTTTCCATGAGGCGTTTTCCTCTCCTGACGTTTTCTTTCTTTTGCTCTGCCCTTTCCTGTTGCTTTCCCGTTTAACTGCCTGTTTCACCTGCACCCGCTTCTGTTTCTGTCTGCTCATTCCATCCAGAAATTTTCTCATAGATGCCTTTAGCACGCCGGTACTCATCCGGGTTGTCTGGACACACAGAGCTATGATTTTTTCATTCACTTCATCCTGCAATTAGCCACTCCCTTTCTTCCCTTGATTCTTTGGGGGAAGCAAATAATAGCACTGCTTCTCAATGCAGCCCTTTTTTCTCCCTCCCCACCAATAGCAATATTTACAAGACCAGGGTTTTTCTTCACTGTATTTTCTCCCCGGCATTGCTGCATTTGGTTCCACGATCAGGTTCTTATCTCTTCTCCTGTCCATTCTCATGTTCCTCCTAACAAAAAAAGCGTTCACAGATTCCCTCAGGTTTCCATGAACGCTTTCCCTTACATTATTTCTTCTTTATTTTTCTTCCAAGGACTACCACTCCACTTAAGCTCATTCCAAGCACGATCAGCCATAACAGCAAGTTGGTGTTATCCCCAGTCTTCGGTGCATCTTTAGAAGGTTTTCCACCTTCCGGAGTGCTTTCTTTTGGTTTTTCCTCATCAACCATAACAACCTTCTGCACTTCGGCGGTATCTTTTACTTCAAATTTCACATCCTTTGCAACCAGATAACCTTCCGGTGCCGTTTCTTCCCTGAGCGTGTACTTTCCGATTGGAAGCATCTCTATATAATGTGCCTCTTCTGTAGATGTCCAGCTTTCTACCACGTTTCCATCTTCATCTAAGATCGTAAGTTTTGCACCTGGAAGTTCTTTTCCTGCAATATCCTGTTTCGAGATCAACACCTTTGTCACATCATCTTTCATCTCCTGTTTCTGGATTTCTGCAGTATTTTCCACTATAAAGGTAATGCTCTCAGCAGTTACATATCCATCTGCCGGTTTGTTTCTGTCATCGTATAGGATTTTCCAACTGTCAGCTCCTTGATCACATGGGCTTTATCTGTAGATACCCACTCCTCGATTACATTTCCATCTTCATCTGTCACCTTCAGATGAGCTTCCGGAAGTTCTTTTCCTGTGGTAAGGTCTGTTTTTGTAAGTTCTACCGTTGTCGGCTCATTTTCAAAAACAAACTCATAGGAAACCTCGGCTTCTTCTGGTTTTCCATACTCGAAAGTGAATTCCTTTTCTTCATTCGATGTCACAAAACCATCCGGCGCATAGATTTCTTTTACGATATAGATCCCATCCACTGGAAGATCTGCTTTGAAAAGGATCTGTCCATTTTCATCTGTTGTTTTCTGCTCGATCAGCGTTCCGGCTTCCATCAGGACTTTTCCATCTCTGCCTTTGATATCTTCTTTTGTAAATAACCCGAAGATCGCACCTTCCAGCATACGTTCTGTATCCTTTTCTTTCTTAAGGACTGTTACTTTTATCTTTTGGCGGTTGTTCTGCCATTCTTCATCAAAAGTAACCACTGGCGTATCCTGATCGCGATAGGTCAGATCCACAAATCTAGGCTCTCCATCCAGTACAAAACCATGTGCCGTTTTCACTTCCTTCACATAATATTTTCCTACCGGAAGGTCTTCCATTTTTGCAATCCCCTTCTCATCGGTTGTGATCGTGCCTACCAGCTCATCTTTCTTATAATGATCTGCACTTACGCCATCCGCAGCCTTGATATCTTCTGCAGCATAGACTTCAAAGGTAACTTCACTTAAGTTTCCTGTGATATATTCAAAGAAATGTTCTACCGTTCCTTTCACATTATCCAGAAGAGTAATCTTCTCTAAAAATTCTCCCTTTTTGTTGATGATCAGAAGCCCTTTTGGAACCTCATCCTTCATTTCCACTTTCTGTACTTCAGCAGTATCTTTGATCGTAAATGTCACATCCGTTGCTTTCAGATAACCGTATGGAGCAAATTCTTCATGAAGAATATAAGTTTCCCCTACTGCAAGACGTTTGATCACATGTGGCTTCCCTTTTACGGAAGTCCATTCATCAATTACTGTTCCATCTTTATCAATCACTTTCAGGCTTGCACCCTCCAGCTCTACGCCTGTGGTCAGATCAAACTTTGTGAACTCTGCTGTAGTCGGTTCATTCTTCTTTACGGCCTGTAAGGAAACAATCTTTGTCTCCTGTCCCTGATACTCTGCAACAAATTCCAGAACCTCATCCGAAGAAACAAAACCTTCCGGCGCTTTTAATTCTTTTACATAGTATTCTCCAAATGGAAGATCCAGGGTGCATGTTGCCATACCGTTCTCATCGGATGTCATTTCCTGTAATAAGGTATCTGCTTTCACAAGAACTTTTCCATTTGCCTGGATATCTTTCTTGTTATAGATGCCAAATACAGCCCCGGATAATACCTGTCCATTTTCTGCATCCTGCTTTTCTACGGAAATAGCGACTTTCTGTCTGTCATTTCCTACGATTGCTTCTGCTTCCACGATCGGTGTATCCTGATCCTGATAAGTTAATGCAACCTTTACCGGCTCCGGATTTAATACAAATCCTTCCGGCGCCTTTGTTTCCACTACATAGTATCTTCCAAGTGGCAGATCCTTTGCTACAGCTTTTCCACTCTCTCCCGTTGTGATCGTTGTCACAAGCGTATCCTTTGCATAAAGTACGATACGGTTTCCATCTGCATCTTTCTGATGATCCGGAGTGCAGATATCCTCTGCCGCACGTACTTCAAATTCCGCCCCGGAAAGGTACTGTTCTTTATAGATAAAGTCGTTCTCAAAACCAGAAAGCATCTCACCTTTCTTATACACAATAAGATTTCCCTTTACCGGCTGATCTTCATAGGAAACTTCAATGATCACATCTCCACTTACTCCATCTACTTCATAGGCAGTATCCGAATCCACGGTGATCTCTACATAGTTTTTGTTCACAACATATCCATCCGGTGCTGTAACTTCTTCAATACGATAGTGACCGATTTCTAAGTTTTTCGGTAAGATCAGGTATCCCTGGCTGTCCGTAAAGAAAGATTTATGGACTGTGACCGTAGGATAGGTTGTTACCTGTTCCACATATTTCTTATGATCCAGATCATAAATTTTAAATTCTGTGCCGGCTACTAACACCGGTTTCTTTGTTTCATCATCTTTTTGATGATCTTTAACTTTGCGGAAAATTCTTTGTCCAACAGTACCTTCCAAACTTGCGGTTTATCCGGATTGTTTTCACGGATGGTAATCTCAAAATCCTCTACTGGTTTATAGTTATGAGGCGTGGTTGTTTCTCGTACAATATACGTTCCATATGGAAGCGGAATACTGCACGCATACCCTTTCTCATCTGTGAACATTTCCGTTTTACCATCTGCTGTAAGGATGACTGGCTCTGCATGGGAAAAATCATAACTTCCATCTTCTTTTTTCTCCAAACTACTCTTTAAATAAGCACTGAAGCCTGCCCCTTTTAACAGATCTGCATCCGTTTCTCCATTGTTCGCAGCTTTTATGATCTGGAACGGCTGTTTCATAACAAGTTCTGTTGATTTCACAGTACGTTCTATCGTTGGGACTGTGCCACCTTCATAAGAACATTCCACATCATGCTCTGTCTCGTCTAACAGATATCCTTCCGGCGCTGTATCTCTTTTACAAAATATTTTCCAAGATACAGGTCTTTTACCACCGCATCTCCCTTCTGATCTACTTTTAAGGTAGATACAAGATCACCAGCTTTATGGACAATTCCTGTTGTTCCATCTGGATGTACAATGTTTTCTCTCGCATAGAGGCCATACACCGCACCTTCTAAAGTCGCATCTCCTTGTGGATTTGCTCCTGTTTGTGCATCTTCTTTGATCAGATGGATCTTTGCATAAGTACGTTCATTCAGAACATTCTTTGTACTTGTTTTACCGATATTGATATCTACCGGATAAACAGTTGGATCTGCCTGATAATTTGCCGGTGGCTGGATCTCTTTTACATACACAACATCCTGTGTTTTTTCGACTGTTACTTTAGAAGCACCTTTGCTGTCTGTTGCTGGCATCTGTGTGATTAAATCTGAGCATTCCTTATCACGGTAAACACCATAGATTGCTCCTGCCAGATGGTTTCCGGTGTCTTTATCATTTTTTACAATCGCAATTTCTGTCTGTTTTGTCCATGTAACATTCAGACTTACTTTATTTGTTGTTTCCACACCTTCTCCAAAAATAAAGGCAAGATCTTGAGTACTGGAATTCGTTGTCAGTTTATACGCAGAATAATCTTTCTTTAATCCACCTGCCATGGTTGTAGCAAATACTTCTGCGGTATCTTCTGCCTGTGTCAGAGGTGCAGAAAGATAAAACTTTGTACCTCCCTTGACCGTTACCTTTGCTCCCGGTGTACTTGTACTTCCTGTACTCACGTTGTGAAAACGCACTCCGGATGGAAGGCTGATCGTCACACTCTGCTGTCCTGCCGCATGGAATGTGATTTCCTTTGTACGCTGTGTATTTCCTTCTACATAAGCCTTTACATTGGCATCGGAAAATGACATGGACACATCCGGTATCTCAGGCTTCTTTACACAATAATTGTAAATATCCATTGCTAGTTCCTGTCCTGTTGCATTGGTTCCATAGAACGCATCACTACTGCCATAAGCATAAGCAGCCGCCATATGGACAAGGATAAATCTCTTTCCTGCTGAAAAATCACTGTGCTTGTTCGCAAAATAACTTTCTTCACCTGCCGCATCGGTACCGTAATAACAGACCTTTGCAAGAGCCTGATTATCAGCCAGCTTTGTGATGGTATAGGTACCGGAACCCGGACCTGGCTTTGCCGGCTGGATACAATAAGCCGTTGCTCTTACACTTCCATAAGAAATATAATACGGCTCTGTAAGATATGTTCCAAGCCCATAGTCTGCATATCGATATATTGGACCTTTTTCAATAGTTACCTGCTGAGATCCTACACTTGCATCTCTGGCTGCTATTGCTGAAAAAGTCGCAATTTCTCCGGTTTCCATAGCCTCAAAATCCACTCCCTGATTTGTAGCCTGTTCCATTACATCATGTAATGCTAATCCCGATCCTTCATCAAAGGTATCCTGTTCTGTCATCTGTTCTACCAAAGCATCAAAAGCAGCATTTCCTTCTGATACATCCGGTGTCTCTGTCGGGATTTCTGACGGCTTCTCTGAATCCTCCTCATCTTCTTCCGTCTCTTTTGTTTCGGATTGCTCTGCATCTGCTGAAGGACTTTCACTCTCTTTTTCTATTTCCTTTACGACCACATTTCTGCTGATCTGATAATTCGGATGTTCCTGATTGACCGTTTCTACCTGATAAACAGTTTTATAGGTATCTGCATGGGATGTTGTAAAATCCTCTCCCTGCTCATTCTTTGCTTCTTTAAAAGTAATCTTTACTTTTGCCGCATCCTTGATCCCTAACCCTGTAAAATCTGTTTTTACATCAAAATTTGTTCCCACTTCCACCTGATGATCCTTTGCCAGAACAATCTCATCTTCATCTAACTGGCTTTGTACCTCTTCCAAAAGAGGCAGTTTTCTTTCTTTGGGAAGCTCCGCAGCATAACTGCTGATTGGTGATAACACCGTAGATAAAAGAGTGACCGCTGTCAGCAATCCGGATACAACCCGCTTTGCTTTTTGTTTCACTTTCATGTTCTTAAATCCTTCCTTTCTTCTGAATCTTATTTATCCGTTATACTTGTTCATCGTTTTCCATCATTCTTTCCTGAAAATAATCCCCTCCTTTCCTGGTCTTGTGCTATTTGGGACAGTCAGCACTTTTGCCGAGATAACAGCACAAATGTATGGCGGTATCTGCCTTTTCAAACAAACACCGCCATATGATTTCTACTGTCATCCTCATTTTGATTCAGACAATTATTTTTATTTAAGATTTAAGCGTTTTCCTGTTCTCTTCCCCGGATCCTTCCTGTTTTAGAGTCCATATCTCCAAAAACGTTTTCTCTGTCAGGACACGCACAATGCACATTCAAGGCAGGTATCACTCCGGGCAGGCTATTCTCTTTTCAAGGTACATGAAGTTTTTCTTACAAACGTCTTCATATAACGAAAGGAAAATGGCCTGTTTTACAGGGTGCTTTTTAAATTTTTTGATTTTTTATTTTACTTTCTGCATCTGCATGTTTTTTCATGACAGAAAGCGCTCTTTTATCATTCACAAACACTCTGCTGTCTGATCCCAAGATAGTCCGCAATCTTCTCTTGATTCATTTCTTCAAAGTAAAATAACTGGATGATTTCTTTCTGTCTGGCAGTCAGACAACCTAAGAAATCGCGGACCATCTCTTTTTCAATATACTGGTCGAGAAAATCTGAAGCTGGATCTAGCAGTAAGATCCTGTCATCCGCATAATCGCTATACGAAACGAGTCTATGGTTTGATGCCACCTTAGTCTGATTTATTTCCATACGATCCGTTGCTTCCATTAACAAACGAATGTACCAATTTTCGTTGTCAAAAAATTCTTCGTTCATAATGCTTCGATCTTCCTTCACATCCATGTATTGATAATCTTTAATGATCTCTCGGAATCTTGAGTGATCATGCCAGCAAAACTCTGGCATTTGAAACTTTGAAAAAGTAAATATTATTCTTGAAACGAAAAAAATGAAACGCAAGAAAATAAACATAACTGTCGCTATGTTTCAAAAAAATGAGATATAATAATCTACAGGATTATGCTACATCCAAAATCATTTTTTTCAGGGTTGATTCAGGTGGCAAATCCCATGCATCCAGATGTTGTA
>ENA-OPZD01000161-OPZD01000161.1-human-gut-metagenome-genome-assembly--contig:-NODE-161-length-21707-cov-3.000232_pt1 | contig 21707 bp, 24 predicted proteins | sample MGYA00242479_ERZ504495 | MGnify/ENA primary metagenome ERZ504495 (study PRJEB26092, sample SAMD00036286) | human gut metagenome | host: Homo sapiens | study: EMG produced TPA metagenomics assembly of... | reverse complement strand
GCCGGCCTTGGCACCAGGCAATTCATGATCTTTGTATCAAAAAGATCACGGAATCCGATACTGTCTTCGATGATTCCTCTTTTTACTGCCTCATCCAGTAATCCTTCCAGAACTGTTTCCAGTTCGATAGAGCTTCTGTCGATTTCTACATCTTCGTATGAATCTTCCTGAAATAATTCCAACAATAAATTCGTTGTGTAAATTCTCTCACATTCCGGTGTCAGTCCGGTCTGAATGCCATATTCTACCAGTTTCTTAATATTTTCATACAACATATTATGATCCTTCCGTTCCTTTTTCTATCCTGTGAATCTATACAATCTTTGCTCCGTCACCAATCTCTACTACATAGAATTCTGCTTCATGTCCGACTTTTTCTTTATATGTCTTTCCAATCTCTTCGATAAATCTGTCCACTGTTGCATCTTCAACAATGCTGACCGTACATCCGCCGAATCCGCCTCCGGTGATACGCGAACCAATAACTCCCGGCATAGCCTGCGCCAGATCCACTAAGATGTCGATCTCTTCGCAGGATACTTCATAATCATGACGAAGTGACTCATGGGATGCATTCATAAGTTGTCCGAATAATTTCACATCATTGTTACGGAGTGCTTCTACCGCACGGATTGTCCGCTGGTTTTCATATACTGCATGTTTTGCACGTTTCTGTCTGACCGGATCTTTGATCGCATCCTTGTACTGTTCGAATCCGTCCTCTGTAAGATCTCCAAGTGTCTTTATATCTGTAACCTTCTGAAGTTCCTTTAATGCAGTCTCACATTCATTTCTTCTGTCATTGTAAGCAGAATCAACCAGACTGTGCTTTACCTTACTGTTGATGATCACGATCTTCGCATTTTCAAGAACGACCGGTGCATATTCGTATTTTAATGTATTGGTATCCAGAAAGATTGCATGATCTTTCTTACCCATCGCACTTGCGAACTGATCCATAATTCCACAGTTACAGCCATTGAAGTTATTCTCTGAATACTGTCCGATCAATGCAAGATCGATCATGGAGAGATCTTTGAATCCAAATGTATCTTTTAACATCAGTCCTGTCAGTACTTCCAATGATGCGGAAGAAGAAAGTCCGGAACCATTCGGAATATTCCCATAGATCAGGATATCCATTCCATGTGTCAGTTCATACCCTCTCTTTTCGAATGCCCACATTACTCCCTTCGGATAATTTGTCCATCCGGCATCTTTATTCGGAACCAATTCATCAAGACTCGTTTCGATAATTCCAAGCTTTTCAAAATTCAATGAATAAAAACCTAATTTTCTGTCCGCTCTGTTTCTTACTACGGCCCACGTCCCCATTGTCAGCGCACATGGAAATACATGTCCTCCGTTATAATCGGTATGTTCTCCGATCAGATTCACTCGTCCCGGTGCAAAATAGGTACGGATCTCCCCGCCTTCTCCGTATAATTCCTGAAATTTTGCAATTAATTGTTCTTTCTGCATTTCATTACCTCCATTTTTATCATTTTTTCTTTCATACCTTAAGTTTCTATCCTTCTTTGATATCCACTTTACATACTTTTTTATAGTTGACTGTCTTCTGTTATTGCTATAATATAATCATAATGAGATATGCAAATTCTCACAATAAGAATATTGGCATATTTTATAAGAATATTGAGATTTTATTTGTTTTTGACTTTATATACGGAGGATGATATGAAAGGTATTCAGATTCTTACAGAAAAAAACAAAAAGAAGTAAAGAAAGACACGGAAGTTACACCTTCCCCCGTTCAGGTATCCCCGGAGGCAATACAGTCTTATGAACAGCATTCCTTCATGTGGCACTGGCATCCGGAGATCGAACTTACATGGTTCGTATCCGGACAGATGGAATACGTCGTCAATGACCAGCGTTATATTATCTCAGAAGGCGAAGGGATATTCTGCAACAGTAATGCTTTACATGCCGGATATATGATTGATGACCAGGACTGTAATTATATCTCTGTCACATTTCATCCCAAATTCATCTATGGCTACGAGAACAGTATCCTGCAGACCAAATATGTCGATTTTATCACTTCCAACGAATTCTGGTCTTCACTTGTATTAAAACCGGAAATTCCATGGCAAAATGAAATTATCGAATACATAAAAGAAATATATACATTAACCTGCCAGGTTCAATCTTCTTCCGATGCCTTCATTCCCGGATATGAAGGCATAGCGGAACAGCCGGAACTTCCTGACTATGAATTCCGTATTCATCTCCTGCTCTGTGAGATCTGGCACCGGCTTTATCTGCATTATGTCCAAATTGCCCAGGATACTCCGCATCCACAGAAGCATTTACAGCGTTTGAAAGACATTCTTTCTTATCTTCAGGAGCATGCTTCCGAAGAACTCAGTCTCGAAGATATCGCCGCCCACGCCGGACTGTGCAAAAGCGAATGCTGCCGCTTTTTCAAAAAATATATGCGGATGACCATCTTCGATTACCTGCTGTCTACACGGATTCAGAACAGTATTCCATTTCTTATGGACGGGGAGAATATTACTACGATTGCCGGACTTGTAGGATTTTCCTCACCGGCATATTATGGCCAGATTTTCAAGCGTTACATGGGCATGTCACCCAGCCAGTATAAAAAACATGCAGCCCAGTCATCTTCCGCTGATTAAGTGATGTGCTTTCAAACTGGTATGGTGTTTTTTCTCATAACTGGCTCTTTATCTCATGCCACTACTATTGTAAAGTAATGACAATTACGAAAGGAAAGAGGGTTTTTGTTATGAATTCCAATCTGAAAAAAATAATTATGACAGCATTATTTGCTGCATTGGCCTGTGTTGCTACGATGTCCATCCGCATTCCGACACCTGGAACCGGCGGTTATATCCATCCGGGTGATGCGATCGTAATCCTTGCAGGTATCATTCTTGGTCCTGTATACGGTATGCTTGCCGGAGGTATCGGTTCTGCACTGTCTGATCTGATCGGCGGCTATTTTGTATATGTTCCGATCACACTGGTGATCAAAGGACTTGTCGCACTGGTATCCGGACTGATTTACCAGAAGATGTGCCGTTACGGTAAGAACCGTTACGTCGCAGTTATCCTTGGAGGTATTACAGATATCGTATTCGTCGCCGGTGGATATTTTATCTGCGAGTTCTTCCTGTATGGAAGCGGCGCTGCTGCAAGTATCCCTGCTAATATTATCCAGGGAGTCGGCGGACTGATCATCTCTGCAGTATTATATCCTGTACTGATTGCGATCCCGGATGTGCGCCAAGCTGCTTACGAGACGAAGAATTAAATTCGCTTACATACTTTGCCACCTATAGGACTTGCCATTGGCATCTTCTTTCGAACGCATGGCGAAAAAAAAGGATAAGTTCTTTCTCTCTTCATGAAAGAACTTATCCTTTTCCACATCTTTTTACTTTTTCACTTTACTTATCCACTTTTTCTGCGTTACTTTTTCCACAGGAACATCCGATCACAAATGTAAGGAACAGTATTGCCACGATCATCCATCCGACCAGTACCTTCGTTCCCATCGGCTGGAACTTATCATAGTATCCCTTCAGGTAAATGATGATGATCAGAAGCGGTAATCCATAAGACATATATCCCTTGATTCCTGCCGGGAACTTCCATCCTTCTCCTTGATTGATTTCTTCAAGGAAGCTGTTCCATCCCCATCCGTTCTTCTTTGTACAGAACAGGACATAGCCAAGACTTCCAAGCGGAAGCAGGTTATTCGATACGATGAAATCTTCCAGATCCATGATCGTTGAGCCTTCTCCAAGTGGAGTGAATCCGGCCAATACATTGAATCCCATAACACATGGCATACTTAAGATAATGATCAGGATCAGACTTACCAGTGTACTCTTCTTTCTTGACCATCCGAATAAATCCATATCGAAAGAAATAATATTTTCAAATACGGCAACCAATGTCGTAAATGCAGCAAAGCTTAAGAACAGGAAGAATAATCCTCCCCATACACGCCCGCCTGCCACCTGCGCGAAAATATTCGGGATTGTGATAAATATAAGGCTCGGACCCGCTCCCGGTTCAATTCCGTATGCAAAGCATGCTGGAATAATAATGAAACCTGCCATCAGCGCTACGACCGTGTCAAGCACGGTAATATTCACAGCCTCTCCGAATAAACGCTGATCTTTTTCCATATAACTTCCAAAGATCAACATCGCTCCGATTCCAATTGATAATGTAAAGAATGCCTGGCTCATAGCCCCGAAAATCACGTTTCCGATTCCGATCTCTGCCATCTGTCTGAAATCAGGAATCAGATAAAAGCGGATTCCCGCTCCGGCACCTTTCATCATCACAGAGTGGATCGCAAGTACGATCATGATCAAAAGCAATGCTGTCATCATGAACTTGGATACTTTTTCGATACCTTTCTGGATTCCAAATGCACATACACCGAATCCAATGATACAGATCAGAATCGTCCAAAATGTCATAAGCGGCATATTTCCAAGCATATCACTAAATCCAGCCGATACCGTCTCCATATCCGCACCTACGAAATCTCCACTGAAGCTTCTGACACAATAATACAGCATCCATCCACCAACCGTAGTATAGAACATCATCAGAAAATAGCATCCAATGATACCGATCCATTTTGTAATATGCCACTTTGTTCCCTGGGGTTCCAGTGTCTCATATGCGGCGGCAACGCTGTGTCTGCTCGCACGTCCGACACCAAATTCACATACCATAACCGGAATTCCCATGATCAGAAGGAATACCAGATATATCAGAATAAATGCAGCTCCACCGAACTGTCCACACATATATGGGAATTTCCACACATTTCCGATGCCAACGGCACACCCTGCGGATACAAGGATGAAGCCCAGTCTTGATCCAAATGTCTCTCTCTTCATTCCATAAACCTCTCTTTGTTTTAAGTCAAGCGTTTTTTTTATTATATCGCATATTATCAGCCAAATGCAAGGATTATCCTTATGGAGTTTTTAGATTAAAAAAGATCAAGAAAAGGTGTCAGCATCTGACGTGGGCTTTCCCACATTCCAGATACTTATGCTGTACAGGCATTCTGAAGAATCTCATTTAATGCATTTCCACTGCTTGTATGGCATCTTACAATCTGTGCATTGCATTTTTCTGCTTCTGTCACTGCACAGTGTACCATCTTATGAGATACTGTGTTGGTAAATAGGATCAACAGATCCGGACTTCCGATCTTTTCACTTAAATTTCCAGACATCTGTGTGAATACTTTCGCTTTGCACTTGTATTCTTTACAGATTTTTTTATATTGATGAACCATTCTGTCGTGTCCGCCTACGATTACTATACTCATGTATTTCCTCCTTTTATGCATGTTAGTTAGCTTTATCTAACTAGTATGATACATGATTTTTGTAAAAATAGGAAGAGGATATGTTGAGAACATTTTCTCAATATGTTTTTTTCAAAAGTTCATTAAAACATTTTTTATTCCATATTCTTGAATATACTTATTCCATATGGTATATTAATTATATAAGGAACAACCGCCCACAAGGGGTTGACCTTGAAAATATGGTTAAAGAAACACCACTCCTTCGCTCGCCAAAGTTCCGGGGTGGTTTTTCTATACTACTACATTATCTGATAAATGAAAATACAAATGTCAGTAATGCAAGAATGAACATTCCAAAAGCCATCAAATCTTTGAAGTCAAAATGTTTATTGTTCATCAGCATCACCTCCCATTCTATGTAAGAATAGAGGTCCGCCACCCTGTAACACGATTGTTCCCACAAAGTATAACATTCGTATATTCCATATGCAATCACTTTTATCTTATTGTTATAAAAAACTTTTCTATATTTCTCATGACATAGACACTACTTTACATTCGGGTATTCCCTATAACTTTCCATTGCCATCTTCTCTTGCATACTTTGATCTACACGTCCTGCCACTGGCAGCTCTTTTCGAATACATAGCAATATAAAAAGCCGGTCCCACCCCTACGACAGATGATTCCGGCTTTCACTCACATTATTCTCTACATATCTTCATATTTCATCAGATACTTACAAATCTTCTGCAAATCTTCTTTCTCACTTGCAACGATCTCCAAATGCAGTTCATCGGCTCTGGAGAAAAGCTGTGTCATAGACATAAACTGGCAGAGTTTTGATTTCAGATTCAATCTGTCTCCCTCACCTGTCAGTAATTCTACACGACCTTTGCAATCGTCGACAACTTTAAAGAATTCCTGCGCATTTGTAATTTTATTAATTTTCATAGCTGGTCTCCTTTTACAATGTGTAATAATCCGTTTCTTTTGATATTCCCTCGATTCTTACACCAAGTGTATCATATAATGATTTCTTCAATCTTTCTGCATCTCTGTCTTTCAGAGCATCGATATATCCCTGATGTTCTGCAATCATATTCTTGGCTCCATTCGTATTCTTTATCACATCCCGGCCATATATCAGTTTAAAAAATGATAACGTATCCCATAATGATTCTATCATCGCACATACTCTGTCCATTTCGCTAATGGAATAGATTGCAAAATGAAATTTTCGATTCTGCAAGTATAACTTTTTTGCATCAATCTCGTCAGCTTCAACAATTGGAACATATTCCTTATGTATCTCTTCCAGTTCGTGTATCTGTTCTTCCGTAATCTTTTTACACGCTTCTCCAGCTGCAAGCGGCTCTAACAACTGACGCATCAGATATATTTGTAAAACATCTTCCTGTTCCAAAGAAACAAGTTTTACCCCTACATAAGGAATCGATTCAGCCAGTCCCATTTTTTCCAAACTTTTCAAAGCCTCTCTGATTGGCATACGACTAACTCCAAGCTGACGGGCAAGCTCTTCTGTATTCAGCTTTTCCCCCATCTTCAACTTTCCATCCATAATCCAATCCATCAGTTTGTTCAATACCTGCATTGGCAATGTATCTCTTTGCAGCATCATTGAATCATCTTGACCCATTGTCACTCGGTTACTCATATATAGCACTACTCTCTTATCTAAAATATTTACAGACCAAGCTTTTCTACCACTTTGTCCAAAATAGCAACCTGCGCTGTCTCTTCGACTAACTCAGCTGTATGTTCTGCAGCCAGTGGATCTTTTCCCATTGCAACTACACCGTGATCTGCCAGTAAGAATGTCATTGATATTCGGTGTTTTTTTAAACATTGCTTCTACCATTGGTACGTCTTCCGGTCTTACCATTGCTGCGTGTACGTCTAAGGTTGGATAACCTTCCGGATTCTTCAGTTTGGAATGCCATGTTACAAGCGGTAGATCTTTCTTAGAAGATGACCATCCGATCGCATATGGAGAATGCACATGCACAACAGACTGTACATCTGGTCTCAGTTTATAAATATAACCATGCAGTAATGCCTCTCTCGTTGGCTTTCCGGCTCCTTCAACCACATTTCCGTCAAAATCCGTAATTAAAAATCCTTCTGGTGTGCAGTCACCCAAAGACCCGCCGCTTGCCTTTACAAGCATCGTCTCTGTTCCAGGTATTCTGGCACTTACGTTTCCCCCACTACCAGTCTGTATTCCTCTATTATAAGCTCTTTTACTGGCAATAACAAGTTTTTCTGCGATTTCATATGCTTTCTGATCCATATTCTCAAGTCCTCCTTTTTTAGTTCTCACCAAAGTCCTGTGGTAATTTACCCTGTTTTTTCATTTCATCCACAATGTAATGAGCTGCTTTCACGCCAAATTCCGGAGTATCCAGATTGTGTGGGATTACGATAACCTCTACATTATCATTTACATTTTCAATGATTGTCTGAATCAGTACAGAGTCACTCTTTGGCTCGTATAATTCCTGTCCTTCCAGTGTGTTGTGTCTCATTCCCTTGGTTGGAATCAGAAGTTTTACAGGGTAAGTAACCTTGCTGAGCCTTTCTGCCAGGATCTTTCCTAATGCTTCTGCTTCTTCCGGAAGAATCTTGATATGTGCTGTATTGGCATTGTGAAGCATGTATTTTCTTTCATCCATTCTGTCTGGAAGTTCGCTGGTACTGAAGTCTACAAAGTCAAGTCCGCCAAGGCTGATAACCAGCGGTACTTTCTTTTCTACAGATTCTACCAGACGGATCTTTGCTTTTGGACCATATGAGAATCCGCCTCCGAAATATTCGGATGTCAATTCATGTAAAGTCAGATCCAGAATTCCGTCTACCAGTCCGTTCGCAGCCATATCTTCCATGGTGGCTCCGCCGACTCCTGTTGCATGGAATCCGATAACCTCGAGTCCCATCTTCTCTAATTCTTCTACTGCTGCAACTGCTCCTGTATTTGTTACACCCATTAATGTAACTGCAACAACCGGTTTATCCCCTTTTGTCAGAACCTGTCCTGCACATTTTACCATTCCCACGCAACAAGCACAGGCATTGGAGATGACCTGACGTGTTACGATATTAAGTCCTGTAAAATCACAGATTGCAGGCATGACCGTAATATCTTTATCTCCTACAACAAGGTCAAATTTTCTAGTTCCGCTTGCTACAGTTGTAGCCATAACCTTCGGGAAACCAATCGGCAGTTTCTGCATTGCATTTGCTGCCATGACTGTATTCTGAAGTCCTCCGACAGAGATGATTCCGTCAATCTTTCCTTCTTCATATAATTTTACTACATAAGCTGCAACTGCATCTTTCATATAGTCGATCTTCTCACCTTTTGACTTTGGCTCCATCTCTTCCCAAGGTGTGCCATAACTTTCTGCGATCTCTTCTCTTGAGATGTCATAATTATAAGATGGTGCAGGACCTGTTGCTGTATTAATAACCAGAGCATTTAATCCTTCATTTTTAATAAAATCGCTGATAAACTTCGCTTCTTTGAACTTTGTATCGCAACTTTCGATTACTGCTATCGTCTTCATATTTTCCATTAATCTCCTTCTATACAGATATTGTGAAGACCACCCTTTTGGATAACCTCCACAACATCCCACTCTCGTCCAGATTCTTATTCTCTCTCGACTATATCACATATTAGTTCTGGCTGAAATATTTTGTCTCAGCTTTCTTTGCTGCTTTTCTAGCATCTTTGTCAATGATTGCTGTCTTGTACTCATCGAATACGAAGTCAGTATCTTTCTTTCCGATTACCGGAAGTTTTATTGTCATGAGAATCTTCGTATTTCTCTACTGCTGCAGATAAGATTACGTCATGAGCAAGTAACAGATGTTTGTGAGGATCTACTCCTGCCTCTTTACAACGACGGACTGTATCACGTACTGTCTTCCATGCAGCTACGATATCAACATAACGTCCCGGAGGGCAGATGTCGTAATGTAATTCATCCTGCATTTCCTGTGGAGCATCGATGTTACCCATTACGAATACGGAATCTCCAACGCAGAAGTATGGTCCTTCTTCTGTCTCAACAACAATTGTCATATGTCCTGGACAATGTCCAAATGACTCGTATACGCTTACGCCCGGTGCGATTTCAACTTCGCCTTTTACGGTTTCAAATCTTTCATATACGCCTGGCTGATCGTATGGTGCAATGAACTGGTCTCCACAAGTTACATCACCATCTTTTGCGATGATCGGACGGCAGTATGATTTGTAGTGAAGCGGTACTGGATTGTGTGCATAATCCCATTCAACTTCGTTGCAGATAAAACGTGCTTTTGTAAATTTCTCAAGGTAGAAGATATGATCCCAGTGAAGATGTGTAAATAATACGATATCTACATCTGATGGTTTGTATCCTACCTGAGCCAGACGTGACTCGATGTCATCGATTCCTGGTCTCTGAAGAGATGGTCCGTGATGATATTTGTCTGCATGCGCTGTCCATGACATACCTGTGTCAACCAAGATCAGCTGATCGCCGCCTTCAATTAAGAATGTCATATCTGGAAGCTGATCTGATTCATTTGTGATACCCATTTTTTCAACATATTTCTTGCATGAGAAATGATACCAGTATTCCAGTGGTTTTGTTGGGATGTAGCCTGAGTTAAGTGGTCTGATTGTTAATGACATAATATAGTCCTCTCTTTCTTATTATATATGTAGTTTTATTTGTTTCCTATTAAAATTTTGAATATATTTAGTAATTTATATTACTTTTATGCTCCTTGTTTTTTCCTTTGCCTCGCGTTCTGCGATTGCTGCATCAGAATAGATACCAAGTTTTTTCTTTCTCATATGTTTATCACACATAGATGTAATGATTGGTGCGGTAAACGCTGTTACAATGGCTGCTACTGCAAGCTGTGCTGTTGCCGTACTTGCTGCTGACTGCCATGCCGGATCAACCTCTGCAAGAGAAGCCGGAACACTTGTTGCGTTTGCTGCTGTCGTACCGATTGCAGCTCCCATAGCATTTCTCTTGTTCTTTGGCAGTGTAAGCTGGAACAGGAAGTAGAATAAAAATGCTGACAGCGCTGAGATGATTGCCAGAACTACTCCTCCAACTCCACCTAATGCAATACTCTTAAGACTCATTCCTGCTCCGATCGGGATCATCATGAAGAATGTAATGATCGGCATTGCATCTGCTGCAACTTTACGGAATGTTTTGTCCAGATTTCCCCAGATAATACCAATGATCAGAGGAATCAGTGTTGCGATAAATGATTCGATTGGGATAGAAGCCATACCAGCTGTTCCCATAGCGATCATTGTAAAGAATGGTCCGTCGTTCAGTGATAAGATTGAGATTGCTCCGGCATCTGTTTCGTCACCATACTGCTGAGCTAGTCCTAAATACAATCCTCCGGCTGAGTTTGTGATACCTGCAATCATTGCCATGGAAGTGATTCCACAGAATCCTGCAGCTCCACCGATCTTGGCAACCAAAAGTCCAAGAATAATACCTACAACGAATTTCATAAGTGTCAGTGTACATCCTTTGTAAAGCGGCATTCCGATCTTCTTTACATCAATGGATGCTCCGTTCAGTAAGAGGAACATTCCTAACAGACAGGCTGTTCCGGTTTTGAACATTCCGGATGTAAATCCTCCAATCTCAAGTACATTTGGAATAAATGTGTTAGCAAGTACTCCGATCAGCATTGGCACAATGATTAATCCCCCAGGTACCTTCTGCATAAGTTTAAAGAAACTTTTTTCTTCCTTCATCCTTTCTTTACCTCCTTAAATTTATTGTTTGGATATTGGATATTGGATACGATTCATCGTGCTTTTATCATACAACTGGATCCAATTTTGTCAACATAACTAATTATCTAATTTTCAGGTCAGTTTTTGTGTATTTTCAACAAACACGTTCAGCATATACTTTCATTGCATCACGTATCAATGTGTTGAAATTTGTCTGCGTCCCATGCAGCTCTTCCGACAAAAAGACCATCTATTGACGGCTGTACAATCAGAGATTCTGCATTTCCTGGATTGACACTTCCACCGTACAGGACAGGTATCTCTTCTGCTTTTTCACCAAAGATTTTCATACAGTGCAGTCTTGATCTCTTTATGCATGGCTTCTGCGTAATCTGCGGATGCAGGTGTTCCATTGACACCGATAGACCATACCGGTTCATATGCTACCCAGATATTCTTACATTCTTCCGGTGACACACCATAAAATCCTATTTTGAGTTGGCTCCGCAGAGTCTCTGCACTGATTCCATATTCTTTCTGTTCGGCTGTCTCACCGATACACAGTAATGTCTTAAACCCATGTGACAGGGCCGCTTTCACCTTTTGTTCTCTTCTACATCGCTTTCACCAAACACATGGCGTCTCTCAGAGTGCCCAATCATAACAAGATCCAGTCCCATCTCCGCTAACATGCATGGCGATATCTCACCTGTAAACTGTCCCTGGTCTTCCCAGCACATATTTTGGGCACCAAGTCTTACAAAATCACGGTCACAGCAATCTGTTGCCGTCTGAAGCGTCGTGTAAGACGGAATGATAAAGAGTTCGATATCATCCCTGCTGATATCTTTGGTATTTTCAACCAATTTCTGAAGATATTCTCTGGTCGCACTGATGCCTTTATACATCTTTAGATTACTTCCGAAATATAATTTTTTCATAGCCCCTTCCTCTCTTTTAGCGGTTCTGATCATACTCTCTGAATGCATTTACCTTAGGCTGAGAAGAGCATCCCGCTACGAACTCGTTCGTGAAGAAAGCGTCCACAAGCATCTCCCGTACTTTTGCGCCTGTCGTGAATGCTCCCATACAGACAATATTGGCATCGTTACTTAGTCTTGCTCTTGTTGCAGAATATACGTCAGATACCAGTGCGGCATATGCACCTTTTACTTTGTTTGCAGCGATAGATACTCCAAGTCCTGTTCCACAGATCAGCACGCCTCTGTCATATTCTCCTGATGCCACATGTTCTGCTACATCAATCGCTACATTCGCATAGACCGGATCTTCACTTCCGAAGTCTGTCACCTCTCCGTAACCTTTCTTTTCAATGTAGGCAATGATTTCCTTCTTTGCCTCTTCTGCATTTGGATCACAACCGATTGCAATTTTCATGTTCATTTCCTCCTTTTGTATCGGATATCGGATATTGGATACGATTTATGTTTTATAATAGCACTAGCTGTTTTTTCTGTCAATGAATCCAATCTGTCTTCATACATTTTTTTCACAAATTGCACAAAACAAGACAGACGTTATCGTGCAATTAGCAAAAATAAACATCGTCCTGTTCTTTCATTCTTATATACCCCGGCTTTCACCTTTCTTTCTAACTTCTGCAAACAACTTAAGCAACATACGGATATTACCCTTATCTTTTTCCTTTTCTTCTTCCGTCAATTCATCATATGGTATCAGATCCTTGTGGATCCGAAGCGTGGCATCTTTTCTCGCACCATTTTTCGGAATTCCCATTCGCCAGTTGTGAAACTGATGATACCTGCACCACCGGATATGTTCGAGTTCAGCCAGAAGTTCCATCTGTTCCGGGCTCAAACTGGTAACATCCATACTCCATCCGTCTGTCTTCATCATATGTACCCGTATCTTATGATAATCGGCTGCACTGACATTGGAATATCTCGTAAATCCATCCGTACCGCTCTCCGATCAGTATGATCATATATGGTTTGCAGCGATCAATCGTATCAATGCAGATCTTAACCACATGCTTGCCACTTTCTTTTTCTGACATGTTCGAAGTATCGACGCCCCAGCGCAAGTCCAGACCTTCTATATCTTCTCCGTATGGTTCTAATTGTTTTCTGATTCTTGGAAATACTCTCTGATGCAGGATATCCCGTTCCGCCTGCATGTCACAGAATGTGCTGGATACAAAGAAAGATTTCATGATGTTTGTACCCTCCCTGCTTTTTATACCATTATACCGTTTTTTAGAGGGAGTTTCTACTTTAATTCACTAAGCCAGATCCCCGAACCGTAATAAAAGGTCCTATCCTGTGCATACGGACTCATGGTTGGTAATTCTTAAGTAAAAAAAGTTGACCGTTTGCTTTAGAATTTCCCCATGTTGGAGTCAGCACAGGATAGGACCTTGTAAGTTTATTCCGATCGGTGACAGCCGCCATAATGCATTAAATAGAAATTATCACATCTGTCACCAGTTTTTCAAAATCTTTCGCCACCCTGTCCGCCGTCTCCTGAACTTCGGCGTGGTTAAGCTTTGCATTACTGACGCCTGCTGCCATATTCGTAATGCAGGAAATTCCGCACACTTCCATTCCCATATGTCTGGCTGCCATGGCTTCACATGCAGTACTCATACCGACTGCGTCTGCGCCCCAGCTTCTGACCATTCGGATTTCTGCCGGTGTCTCGTAATTCGGCCCGGTCAGCTGTACGTATACACCTTCCTGAAGTGGTATTCCGCAGTCTTTTGCACTTTTACGGATGATTTTCTGAAGATTTTTACTGTATACCTCACTCATATCCGGGAATCTGGTTCCGAGTTCTTCGATATTCGGTCCGATCAACGGACTTGGCACTGCTGTTGTAATGTGATCTGTGATCAGCATAAAGTCACCCGGTCTGAATGATGGATTGACTCCGCCTGCAGCATTAGTCAGAAGAATCTTCTTTGCTCCCATCATCCCCATCAGTCTGGTCGGGAGTACAACATCCTGCATGGAGTACCCTTCATAATAATGCACTCTTCCCTGCATCAGTACAACCGGAACATCTTTCACATATCCGAAGACAAACTGACCTTTATGCCCCTGAACGGTCGATACCGGAAAGTCTTCGATGTCTGTATATTTTACGATCTTTTCTATCTGGATCTTCTCGGCATAATCTCCGAGACCGGATCCTAAGATGACTGCTTTTTCTGGTTTGAAATCCGTCTTTTTTCTTATGCTTTTTAAACATTTTTCCAGTTTTTTATACATACTTCAACATCCTTTCTTTCACCGCATCATCCGCAAATGCCACATCCACTGCGTTCCTCATCATAAGATGAATCTCTTCATCGGTGATTCCATAATTCTTCTGGATAAATTCCAGTTCTTTTGTCAGTGTCGTATTGCTGACTGTACGGTTATCGGTATTTGCCGTTACCTTTAATCCGGCATTCAGGAACTCCCGCATCGGATAATCCTTTGTGCTTTCTACCGCTTTTGTCTGCAGATTGCTGATCGGACACATCTCGATACCGATGCCTTTTTTCTGCAATTCTTTCTGTATATCAGCATACCCTCTCATGGCAATTCCGTGTCCGATTCTTCCGGCTCCGGCTTCTACTGAATCGAGGATATTCTGTACGCTCCCACATTCGCCTGCATGTAAGGTAAATGGCATGCCAAGTGCTTTCGTCTTTTTGAACAGTTCCATAAACTCTGACATCGGATACAGGCTTTCTGCTCCTGCAAGATCTGCCGCGCATACTCCATATCCCAGATATGCTCTTGCAGTCCGGATCATCCTGGCATTCTCTTCTTCACTGTGATGACGCATGGCACATGTAATTACTCCATACTCTATACCGAAATCTTTCTTTCCTCTTTCCAGTCCGTTAAGCAATGCTTCGATAACTTTGTTACAGTTCATATCCTGCGTCTCAGACAGAAGCGGTGCAAAACGGATCTCTGCATAGCAGACATTTTCCTGTTTCATACTTCTTAATACATCATAGCCAGCTTCTTGCAGTCCGGCTTCATTCATGATACATTTCCCTGGAAGATCAAATTTCTGCAGATATTCATTCAGGCTTCTACAATCTTCAGATACACTGAGCTCACTTTGTGACACTTTCCGTCCCAGTCTTTTTTCTATAAATGTGTGGCTCAGCGATCCGTCCAAATGACAGTGCAGCTCGACCTTTGGCAATGCTTTTAATTCTTCTGCTGTCATGATTTCCCCCTTACTCTTTTTTCAGATTCCCAGGTCCGAATCCCAACGGTAATAACTCTTTTAACGTATAGATATCATAATGTTCCAGATCTGTTGCAAGAATGATCTGAAATGTTTCCGGATCACAGAATTCCATCATCACCTGTCTGCACACTCCGCACGGCGGTGCATATTCTGTCAAGACCCCATCTTTTCCTCCTACAATACAGATCGCATCGAATTCCTTCACGCCTTCACTTACTGCCTTAAAAAATGCTGTCCTTTCTGCACAGTTTGTCGGTGTATATGCTGCATTTTCAATATTGCATCCCGTATATACGCTTCCATTTTTCGCCAATAATGCAACTCCGACTTTGAATCCTGAATAAGGTGTGTAAGAATACTTTAACTGTCCTATTGAAATTTCGATCAGTTGTTTTGGATTATACCTCGGCTTGTTTCTATTCTCTGTCTTCCCCATCTTGTTTCCCTTCTTCTGTTATTCTTTTTCTTTATCACACCGGATCAGATTTCTCACTGCATCTACTGCAGTCCGGACTGCCATATTAGTATCATGTACCACCGGATTTTCCAGGCCGAGCTTCTCTCTTTCCTGATTTGCCATAACCAGAAAGCATGCCCCTGCTCTGACACGCAATTTACCGGCCACTATGAAAAGTGCCGCTGATTCCATCTCGGAAGCCAGACATCCCATCTTCTTCCATGCTTCCCATTTGTTCAGCAGTTCATAGCCGACAGGCATTGCTTCCGGTTCATGCTGTCCGTAGAATGCATCCTTTGACTGTACCACTCCTGTATGCCAAGTGCAGCCATCTTCTTTTGCAGCCTGCACCAATGCATTCGTTACCTCCAGACTGGCAACTGCCGGATATTCGATTGGTGCATATTCTTTGCTTGTCCCTTCCATGCGGATTGAACCGGTTGCGATCACAATATCACCGCTTTTTACTTCCGGCTGCATTCCACCGCAGGTTCCGATCCGGACAAATGTATCTGCTCCGCAGCGTACCAGTTCTTCCATTGCAATTGCTGCCGACGGTCCTCCGATTCCTGTCGATGTCACACTGACTTTCTCACCATCCAGCATTCCCGTATAAGTCGTAAACTCCCGGTTACTTGCAACCAGAACCGGATTTTCCAGATATTCCGCTATCTTTTCACATCTTCCCGGGTCTCCCGGCATGATCACATACGTCCGACTTCATCTTTGGCAACCTGAATATGATACTGTCTGCTTATATCTTCTGAATAATTTTTCATACCGATCCTTCCTTTCGAGCCAGTGGGGACGGGGTTTCCCGGCCTTTTTTCTGTCCCCTCTGGTCTTTAATCTCACCATTATTTTATCACAATTCAGGCCAAAATAATTTTATTTTCTGACTTTTTCAAAATAGCTTTCAAATAACAACACGAAAAAAGCCAGCGGGGACGGGGAAAAAACCATTTTCCCCGTCCCCATTGGCTTATCTGTTCTTCACATTAAATGCTGCTTTTCCAGGATATACAGCACTTGCTCCGAGCTCTTTCCTCGATTCTCAGTAACTGATTGTATTTGCAACTCGTCTGATCTTGAAGGTGCTCCTGTCTTGATCTGGCAAGTATTAAGTGCTACTGCAAGATCTGCAATTGTTGTATCTTCTGTCTCTCCGGAACGGTGAGATGAGATAGCTGTGTAGCCGGCTTTGTGAGCCATCTTGATTGCTTCCAGTGTCTCTGATACAGATCCGATCTGGTTTAATTTGATAAGGATAGAGTTACCGCATCCAAGTTCGATGCCTTTGGAAAGTCTCTCTGTATTCGTTACGAACAGATCGTCTCCGACTAACTGTACTTTGTCTCCAAGTTCAGCAGTAAGTTTCTGCCATCCTTCCCAGTCTTCTTCGTCTAATGCATCTTCGATAGAGATGATCGGATACTTGTCTACCAGTTTCTTCCAGTGCTCGATGAGTTCTTCGGAAGTAAATTTTGTACCTGCCTTTGGAAGTACATATTCGCCCTTCCTCTCACCTTTCCACTCAGAAGATGCTGCATCCATAGCAATCATAAAGTCTTTTCCAGGCTCATATCCAGCATCTTTTACTGCGTCTAAGATGTACTGGATTGCTTCTTCATCGGATGCAAGGTCGGGTGCGAATCCACCTTCATCACCTACGGATGTTGCAAGTCCTTTTGATTTTAATAATGCTGCCAGTGCATGGAAGACTTCTGCGCACCAGCGGAGTGCTTCTTTGAAGCTTGGTGCTCCTACAGGCATGATCATGAATTCCTGTACATCTACTGTGTTGGCTGCATGTGCGCCTCCGTTTAATATATTCATCATAGGTACCGGAAGTCTGTTACCATTTACGCCGCCGAGGAAACGGTAAAGCGGAATCGCAAGTGCATTTGCTGCTGCACGTGCACTCGCAATCGATACTGCAAGGATTGCATTTGCACCTAAGTTTGATTTATCTTTTGTTCCGTCTGCTGCGATCATTGCTGCATCTACTGCATAGATGTCTGATGCGTCTACACCTGTCAGTGCATCACTTATCACTGTATTAATATTCTCTACGGCTTTGGTTACACCTTTTCCGCCGAAACGGGATTTATCGCCGTCACGCAGTTCCAGTGCTTCGAATTCCCCTGTAGATGCGCCGCTTGGTGCCGCACCTCTTCCTACCGTTCCATCCAGAAGATAGACTTCTGCCTCTACCGTCGGATTACCTCTCGAATCAATAATCTCTCTTCCAATAACCTTCTCAATTGCTAAAAAATTCTCCATGTCAAGATCCTTTCCCATGAAGACGCTTCTGCCTCTCTTGCTCAGGGATGAGACAGAAGGAGTCTGCCATGATTTATTCACACACAAGTTAGGTCTTCCTAACTATCATTAGCATATCATAACATTTTTGGGTAAATCAAGGAATTTTTTTAATTAAAAATGAGAAAATTTAACCGATAGAACATTGACCGAAGACATTTTCTGCTTTTCGAATGCATGGAAAAAGCGGCAACCAGAACCTCTTCTGATTACCGCCCAAAGGATATATCTGTATGTCGGACGTTTCATTTCTGAAACCAAGCCACCTGGGACAAACAAAAAACCACTTTTCACGTCCCCTGGCTAGCAAAGTGCCTTTCCAAGTGCCTGGCAGGCTGCTACTGCTTCATCATCCGGTGCTTCGTTCGCAAGTACACTCTCGCATGCAAGAACCGCTCCGTCAGCTTTGCATGTCTCTTCCCATGTACGCATCCATTCTCCGTCTCCCCATCCGTAAGATCCGAAGAGTGCGATCTTCTTTCCGCCAAGTTTGCCTTCGCAGTCAGAGAACATTGGCTCGAATTCGCTGTCTTCCAGTTCTTCTGCTCCCATAGCCGGGCAGCCGAATGCTACCGCATCGTAAGCGTCCATCTTGTCTGCACCGAATTCTGAAGCTGTTAATACATCCACTTCTGCTCCTGCAGCTTTTGCTCCCTCTGCTACTTCATTGGCCATTGCCTCTGTGTTACCTGTTCCGCTCCAATATACTACTGCAATTTTACTCATTGTTTTCTACCTCTTTCATTGATATTTTTATATGTCAGGCAGCCACTGTAAGCTGCAAAACACTTCTTCCCTGCTGCCAGAGACGTACATAGACATCTCTGCATTTTTTATATTTTCAAATGTTTTCCGGCATGCACACTCATCACAATATACCTTCCAGCATCCTGCACACTTGAAGTTGCGCCCTTCATTTAAAATAAAGCCGATCACATCTCCCAGTGGATAATCGAGAAAAATTCCGATTTCATGTGGAAATTCATTGTTTTCACCGATTCTTGATTTCAACCTGTCCAGTGCATATTCCACATCCGTGCTTCCATATCCGTATTGTTTTAGGAACTTCGCCACTCCCGGCCGGTTCAGACTGACTTCGAGCTGTTTTTTACGATAGACATAAACCAATACGCGGTTCTCCTGTCTCCGTAATATATAGAGACGGATACCTTTTTCTTTCATGCACTGATTCCAAAACTCAATCTGTTCTTCTATATCCGTATCATCAACAAATGTCATATTGAATAAATTTGCTGATTTCATTGATGCAAGTGTTGCCGAGCAATGCTCCACCAGACATTTTTCGATCAGATATCTGTTCGCCATCTTAGTTCCTCCTAACGAATGTTAGAGCTATCTAACAATCTATATTTGAATACTATATCATTCTTTCCAGACTGTCAAGAATTATGTGCAAAAAAGAAGCTTGATGAAAATTTATTTCATCAAGCTTCTTTTTGTTTTCTTATCTGTTATTTCGTTTTATTTATAAAGATATTTTATTCATCTAAAAGATTCTGCATACTCTTAAGTCCGATCAACAGCGTCGATGTATTATGTAACAATGCTGAAGTCGTCGGCATGATCACACCACATACACCAAGTGCGATCAGTCCCGCATTGAATCCAACAATCGTGTGATAATTATGGCTGATCCGCTTGATCAGGCCATTACTGATCTTCTTTAAAGTTACCAGTTCTCTTAAATTATCTGCACCAACGGTAATATCTGCGATCTCTCTTGCAAGTTCTGCGCCATCACTGATAGCAATACCTACATTGGCCGCTGAAAGTGCCGGCGAGTCGTTGATGCCATCACCGATCATAATAACCTTACGCCCTGCTGCTTTTTCTTTATCACAAAAACTTGCCTTATCTTCCGGCAGTACTTCCGCATAGTATTCATCCACGCCTACGCGTTTTGCAATTGCTTTTGCGGTACGTTCACTGTCACCGGTCATCATAACAATCTTACTTAATCCCGCTTCACGAAGTTCCTTTATTACCTCTGCTGCTTCTTCACGTAACGGATCTTCGATGCAGATCACTGCTGCAAGTTTTCCTTCAATCGCCATATACAAATGCGAATATTCTTCCGGCAGATTATCAAACTGTTCTTTCTTACCATCTGGAATGATTACCTTTTCATCTTCGAATACAAAATGATAGCTTCCGATAACAGCTTTCTTTCCTTCGATCTGTGTGGAAATTCCATGGGCTACGATGTATTCCACTTTTGAATGCATCTCCTCATGATCCAGATGTTTTGCCTTTGCTGCACTGACAACTGCTTTTGCCATAGAATGCGGGAAATGTTCCTCCAGGCATGCAGCAATACGGAGCAGTTCATCTTCATTCATTTCATTGAATGATACCACTTTTGCCACTGTCGGTTTTGCTTTTGTCAGTGTTCCCGTCTTATCAAATACGATGGTATCTGCTTCGGCAACTGCTTCCAGATATTTTCCACCTTTTACTGTAATCTTATACATACCTGCTTCGCGGATCGCAGAGAGTACGGAGATTGGCATCGCAAGTTTTAAAGCACAGGAGAAATCTACCATCAGAATAGACAATGCTTTTGTCGTATTTCTTGTAAGCAGCCAGGTAAGTGCTGTTCCTCCAAGAGAATACGGAACCAGTTTGTCTGCCAGATGTTCTGCCCTGCTTTCCAGACCTGATTTCAATTTTTCAGAATCTTCTATCATAGCCGCAATCTTTTCGTAACGGCTGGATCCACCGACAGCCTTTACATTAATTGTGACCTCTCCTTCTTCCACAACAGTTCCTGCATATACATAATTTCCAATTGTTCTTCTTACCGGCACAGATTCTCCTGTCAAGGAAGCCTGATTGATCATTGCTTCTCCGTCCACAACTTCACCGTCAAATGGAATTACATTTCCCATATGGACTACCACCTGATCACCGGCTTTAATCTTACTTGACGGAACAAGGACGGCCTGGTCTTCTGTCTTCAGCCATACTTTTCCGACATTCAATGACATGGTCCTTGCCAGATCATCGACTGATTTCTTATGTGTCCACTCTTCCAGAAGTTCTCCGATTCCAAGTAAGAACATCACAGATCCCGCAGTATCAAAGTCACTTCTTAAGATAGAGACACCGATCGCCGTAGCGTCCAGTACAGGGACTTCCAGTTTTCTTTCCATCAGTGTCTTAATACCTTTCCAGATATATTTTGCAGACATAATGGTTGTATATGCTGCTGAGATCGGATATGGCAGTAAGAATTTCTTCCATAATGGAACAGAATCTTATCCACCAGTTTCTCCTGATACTCTGCATTCATTGCTCTTCCGGATGTCTCTAACAGGCCATTCGGCACTTCTACTTCCTCATAACGGAATCTGCGGAGTCCTTCGATGATTGTTTCTCTGTTTCCCTTATAATGAATTGTTGCGTCCGCCGTTCTGTCATAGACATCTGCGCGGAATACGCCGTCTATAATTCTGCAGATAAAAGAGAAGAATGTCCGCCTGTTCATGAGTCATGCGTTTTCTGCTCCATGTGGATACGGATTCTTCCTCTTATCTCATGCTTAA
>ENA-OPZD01000160-OPZD01000160.1-human-gut-metagenome-genome-assembly--contig:-NODE-160-length-21764-cov-5.753663_pt1 | contig 21764 bp, 28 predicted proteins | sample MGYA00242479_ERZ504495 | MGnify/ENA primary metagenome ERZ504495 (study PRJEB26092, sample SAMD00036286) | human gut metagenome | host: Homo sapiens | study: EMG produced TPA metagenomics assembly of... | reverse complement strand
TACTGAATGAGCATTGTTGTCTAAATTCATTATAATCACCACATTTTTTTATATTCGACCAATAAGATTATCTCATAAAACATATATCCAGTCAATCTCCTAAGGAGCAATTCATCTCACTACCTTAGAGGTAGGAGACTTCTTGCTCAGTATGGTTAAATATGCTTTTATCTTTACAGATTTTTTCATCTGTTTATCCATTACTGTCTTTTCATCTACTATAATAGCTTTATCAAATTCATCTTTACCTTGTGCCTTCATGCAATCATCTTGCCATTTTTCTTTATCGTATTTATATATATCAATTAAATTTAAACTCTCACTTATTGTATAATTTTTAGTCTGCATATTCATTTTTAATATTTCTAAACTATCATTTTCTGTAAGACTTAATCTATAAATATACAAAGAAAAAACAGCCATTAAACTCAAAACAATCAGCATAGAAATACTTATCATACCATCTTCTTTATCCATGATTAAACCCTCATTTTTCTTTAATTAAGGCTCTATATTATCCATTATTTTTGCATTTCGTTGTAAAACCACTGTAGTGAGTTTAAATTCTTGATTAGTTCTATAAGTTTTACCAGTTACATCTAATTGATACAAATTATCATCAATTTTACGACAACTGTAACTTATATTATCATTACCAAAATAATTTTCGCTATTTAATGGCTGTTTTGCTCGAATAGTATATATATCATTATTCAATTTGGATATTTCACAACGATAAATAATCGCTCCTTCTTTGCGAAAGCCGATATATTTTTCCATATCATCAGAATTAGCTGTAGCCCTTCTTTTTGTCACAATAATCAATGTTTCTTTATGTGCAAAATCTATCTGGTCTATGATTTCATCAGCATAAGTGATTTCTGTTGCCATATTCTCCAAAATATTTTTCGTCTGTTCTTGCAATATCCAATTGTCAATATAGTTAAAGATACTACTGCTAATGGCTTGTACTATGACTAAAATAGCAATTATTAAACTAAAAATTAACGGCAAAATTATCAATGCATTACCTACAATAAAGCCTCGTTGTTCATTTAATAACTTCTCTTTTAATTTCTCTTTCTTGATATTCCATCTCTTCTTGATCATGATAACGCCAGCTTATTTCAATACTGATTTCATCTATATCATCTTGAAAATTTTCATTTTGTTTTATCATATATTTCATACCATTACATTCTATTTGATTGGGAATAATATTTGCTTTTTGTTCTTCCATAAGATTTAAATATCCTTGTGCTAAATATATCGCCGTCATTCTATAACCATTGTTTAACTGTTGATTTCTCAATATTCCCATACAAATATATATCATTGCTACACTAGATAATATAGCCATCAAAATCAATAATTCTATATGCAAAAATCCATTTTCATCTTTATTTAAATTTTGCCACATATTCATGATGAGTCCTCATAAGAATTTATTATACGTATTCTACCCACACGATTTATCACAATATATTTTGCTGTATTTCCACTATAAATTTTTATCGTTTTATTTGGCCAACTGTTGTATAAACTATTTTGGCGAAAAACATAAAAATTAGCATTATCATCAAAATCTATTTTTATATCATCAGGCAAATAATAAATCCTTTGTGCCGTATTTTCATTTAATTTCAATATATATTTATCTCTATAAATATAACAATGTGGTCTAAAATCACTATCTTTCATATAATGATAATTTCTTGAACGCTCCTGCACATTCATCAACGTACTAACTAAATACATTGCTTCATTATTGACCTTCTGTTCTTCACTGGCAAAATCAACAAATATCACACTCTGTGTAAACAATGCTATGAGCCCTGTCATTATAATTAATTCTATATACCACATTTGCAATTAACCTATAAAACTAAGCCACAAATTTAAAATATCATCAGCTTCAAAAAAAGCTATGATATTTCCTAAAATAAGCATCGGTGCAAAAGATATCTTTCTTTTTTACTCACTTTATTTATGTTCCTTAAATAAAAATTAAATAGCCACTATTCCGCCAAAAATAAAACTTATATATATCGCCACTATACATTGAGGATAATTACACCATAAGGCTAAAACTAAAGCTAATTTCAAATCTCCTGCACCCATTAATTGCTTAGGATAAAAATATATCACACCAAAGATAATTAAATTGATTAATAATGCATAGATTATTTTTTCTAAATCTATGTTAAAAATCATTAATCGAACAACTAAAATTAACCCTAGATATAATAAACTCTTATTTTTTATCTTCAAAGTCTTAAAATCTACCCAAGCAATTTTGCCTAAATACATACAAACAATCAAATCATAAATAAAACTTGCTTCCATTTTATTACTTATCTCTTTATTATTTATTTCTAATTATGAATATTATTCACCAGTATTTTTACCAAATTCCATTCTAGTTTTTCCCATGAAAGTAGCATTTGTTTTATCTGAATTTAGACTATAATTTTCTCCCGTTTCATTAGAAGTCAAAACGCCATTTATATATACATCTCCAGTAGGTGCCTTTATATTTTCTACATCAATATATTCATCTAAATCACTTATATCCTGTGGTGCTCTATTATTTTGAACTTTATACATTGCTATTGCTGTATCTAAAGATTGTAAATCAGCTTGTACTCTAGATGTATTTGCCATTGCTAAAGATTCATTAAATTTCGGTAGGGCTATTGCTGTCAAAATAGCAATAATTGCTACAACAATCATCATTTCAATCAGAGTAAAACCATCTTCACTTAGTTTTAGTTGTTCAATTTTATTCATCATTTTTATCATTCTTTCTCATAATAACTAAAAATTTATAAACCAATATTATTTACCAAATCAAATAAAGGCATAATAATAGCTATAATAAATACTCCTACAATAAAGCCCACACTTATTATCAATATCGGCTCTAATAGTTGCAAGCATATCTTTATTGTATTATCTAATTCTTTTTCCCAAAAACTAACTAAATAAGACAATATATCTTTTAACATACCTGTTTTTTCGCCAATATCTATGAATTCTTGTAAAATATTTACGCTCAACGAAACTTTAGCAAAAGCATCAGCTAATGAAAAACCTTGCTTTACTAAATTTTGCACCGTTTTTAAATTATCTTGTACTAATATATTGTGATTGCTATTTAACATAATGTTTAAAGCTTCATCTATACTGATACCACTTCCCAATAAAAATTAGCTGATTAACTATATTTACTAAATAAAACTTTCGCAAAAATCACCAAATACAGGCAATTTTAATATATATTTCAAAAAATTAATCTTAATTTATCTTTTGCCCCACCAAAATAATAGCTATAAAAATTATCAATAACGATACGCATAATTTTATAAAATGAGCCTTTATATTTAAACCTATAGATAAAATAGTTGCTGTTAAATAAGGTAAATCAATATGCATACGTTGAAAAATATCTGCAAATGCTGGAATGACTAAAAAAATCATCAACATAATTACTATTGCTAGAACACACAACAAAAATACTGGATAAATGCATATCTGCCTTAATTTTTGTTTTAATTCATATTCTTTGGCTAAAAAAACTCCTGTGTCTTTCAAAGCTTCTGCTAATAAACCTGTATGTTCTGCTATATTTATTGAACTTATTAAATATGCAGGTAAATTAAAATTTTTTGCCAAATAGCAGATAAATTTTCACCTTCATTCAAGCCTATAATTGTTTTTTCTATAAATTTTTTTATATTTTTATCACGTAAATTATTCTTAACTATTTTTAAGGCCTCTATAATATCTATTCCTGACTCTAAAATAATTGACAATTGCTGGCAAAGTAAAATCACTTGTTTATTAGTAATCTTTTCATCTTTCCCTATGCTTTTTATATATTCTTTTATACTATAGATATCATTATTGTGTATAGCTATTATCAAATATTGTTCTCGCCTTAAATAATCAATTACCTCCAATTTATTATTTGCCACTAAAGAGCCCTTTATTAAATTGCCTTGTTGATAATCTCTTGCTATATAAAAAAATTTAGTCATCATCTTAACCTATATACTTTTTTGCTATTTTTTCATCTATTAATTTAGCTTTAACTAATTTTTCTATATCATCTTGTATAAACTGCATACCATTTTGTCTATTTAATTGCATCTGCGAAATCAACTGTGATAATTGATTTTTACTAATTAAATTTTTTACTGCTGTAGTTGCCAATAAAATATCCATACAACAAACTAAATTTTCATCTATTGTTGGAATTAATTTTTGAATGATAATACTGTTTAACGAACTTGCAATCTGCATACTAATAGCTTCTATCTGTTCTTGATTAAAAAAACTTTCCATGCGTATTATCGCTTCTATCACCGAAGAAGCATGTAATGTTCCTAAAACTAAATGACCTGTTTCAGCAGCATTTAAACAAGCTTTCATCGTTTCTGTGTCTCTTATTTCTCCCACCATTATCACATCTGGGTCTTGTCGCATTGCCATCTTTATAGCTTCACTGAAATTTTCAAAATCTACATGGTATTCTCTTTGATGAATTAATGATTTCTTATTAGTAAATACATATTCTATAGGCTCTTCTAAAGTTATGATATGCTTAGATTTATTTTGATTTATATACTCTATCATAGAAGCTAACGTCGTTGATTTTCCTGTTCCTGTAGCACCACAAATCAGTATTAAACCATTATCATTATGCAAAATATCTCGCAAAACTTTTTGCTGATAAAAATTCTCTATAGGCTTTACATTATCATTTATCAATCTAATAGCCATACCATAGCCTTTATAAATCATATAGATATTTATCCTAAACCTTCTATTATTAAATTCATAAGCATAATCTATCACTTTATTTTGCCTAAATAGCATTTTCTGTGTTTCATTTAATGTATTTTCTATCACTTCCTTAAAATCTTCTCTTGTAAAAAATTCATCTTCCCAAATATTCAACTTATTATTTTGGCGATAATATATATTTTTGTCAGTAGTTAAATGAATATCTGACCACTTACACTCTATCGCTTTTTGTAAAATTTCTAGGAATTTCATTTATTTGATATACTCCATTTAAAGTTTTCCATACTTCCTGAGCTGTAGTTATGCCCTGTAAAACTTTCATCTTTCCATCATCTAATAAAGATTTAAAATCTGTTAACCTCGCCTCTCGTTTTAAATTCACATCAACATCATCTCTACTGATTAAATATCTCATTTTTCTGTAGGTCTTAAAATCTCTTGCAGAGCTATTTGACCTAAAAAACCTGTATAATTACAATATTTACACCCCTTTCCCTTATATAAATCCATACCTAAATAAAAATCTTTTCCTAAAAAAATGCTTCTAAAGAATTTTCACTTGGTTTATAACTAACTTTACATTTAGGGCAAATCTTTCTCACTAATCGCTGTGAGGTCATACCTAATAAAGCAATGCTAAGCATCACAGGACTGACTCCTAAATCAATTAATCTAGCTGGCACACCCAAAGCATTTTTAGTATGCAAAGTAGTTAATACTAAATGACCTGTTAATGCCGTAGTTATCGCTTGCTTAGCTACCACTTCATCTCTTATTTCTCCTATCATTACAATATCTGGATCTTGTCTAAGTGATGCTCTCAAAGCTACAGCAAAATCCATGCCTGCTTTTTGATTTACCTGCATCTGATTTATACCATCTAGATTTAACTCTACAGGATCTTCAATCGTAATAATATTAGTATCCAATCTATTTAAATAATTTAAACTAGCATAAAGTAAAGTAGATTTTCCAGAATTTACAGGGCCTGTTATCACAATAAGACCACTTGATGCACTTATCATATCTTTAAAATATTTTAAATTCATTTTAGAAAATCCCATTTGATTTAAATTCAACAGATTTTCTTTATTCCCCAATAGTCGCAAAACCACTTTTTCGCCAAAAAGTACAGGTATAGTAGATATCCTGATATCTATATTTTGAGCAGAAAAATAAATTTTCCATCTTGTGGCAAACGCTTTTCTGCTATATCTAAGTTACTTATCAATTTCAAATATGATATTAAAAAATTACTGATCTTATTTGAAGCTTTATATATCAATACTAATTTACCATCTATTCTCAAGCGAATTTGCAAATATTTTTCCTGTGGCTCTAAATGAATATCACTAGCTTGCAATTTATAGGCATTTTCTAACAAACAATCTATAAAATCAGCTACAGGTGATTTATTACGATAACCTTGCAATATATTATGTTTGCCCTGTAATTGCAAATTTCTCATTATTTTTAATGATAATTGCTCCAAATCCTTTTCTATTTCCATTTACTTCATCTTCGTTTCTAAAATAAAAATAGATGTACAGGCCTCATCTCAATCTCACCCATACATCTATGTTCATAGCGGTCTAAACAAACCTTTATTTATTTTATTCAAATAATCATGTAACGTTTTCACCATGATATCTACATTTATATCTTTATCAGTCCATAAATGAAGTGCTGCTGCTCCTTGTTCAGCTAACATTCTTTCGCCATTTAATATTTTATGCCCATATTCTTTGGCTTCTTGTAAAAAATTTTGTTTTAGCAGGAATATATACAATATCATAAACAAACGCAGATTTTTTTACACTGTCCCAATCAACAGGTGGTTTACTATCGATATTTCCTTCCATTCCTAAAGGAGTAGTATTTACTAATAAATCAGCTTGAGCTAAATATTGTTTAAATTCTTCACTGTGCCAATCGCACACTTTTATATCAACTAAATTTTTAAAATCATTTGCTAATAATTGTGCTTTTGCTGGATTTCTAACTGCTAAAATGATATTTTTTATCCCTTGTTTAATCAAGCCACAAACAACTGCTCTACAGGCTCCACCGGCTCCTAAAATCACAGCTGTTTTATCTTTTATTTCCACATTTTCCTTTAGTAATGGATTGATAAAACCAATAGCATCTGTATTATATCCATATAATTTACCATCTTTTATATGTACAGTATTTACAGCTCCTATTAATTTTGCCATCTCATCTATTTCATCTAAATACTGCATGATATTTACTTTATGTGGAATAGTTACATTAAATCCAGTAAAATTTAACGCTTTTAACCCTATTACTGCTTTTTCTAAATTCTCAGGAGCTATAGGCATAGCAATATATGCATAATCAATACCTGCTTCTTGTATAGCTGTATTTTGAATAACTGGTGATAATGAATGTTTTATAGGATAACCGATTACTCCTAAATTTTTTGTTTTTCCTGTAAATACCATAATTTCGCTCCTTTACTTTAATTTTAAATTTTTCTTGTAAATTAAAGTTATTACGATATTGAACGGCTTCTGCTATATGTTTATCTTCTATATATTCACTATTATCTAAATCAGCTATAGTCTGTGCCACTTTAATAATTCTATCGTAAGCTCTAGCACTCAATCTCATCTGTTCAAAAACAAGACCTAACATATCTTGTGCCTTAGCTGTTAATTTACAATATGATTTTATCATAGCATGTGACATTTGAGCATTACAAACTATTTTGGCTTGAGCAAATCTTTTTAATTGTATCTGCCTTGCTTGTTCAACACGTTGGCGTATCTGCTCTGAAGACTCTGCTTTTTTATCTGTTACAAAGTCTTTATATTCCACTCGTGGCACTTGAATTTGTATATCTATTCTATCGAGCAGTGGTCCTGATATTTTCTTTGTATAGCGTTTTATTTCATAATCACTACAAGTACAATTGCGTGTATTATCATATTTATAACCACAAGGGCAGGGGTTCATAGAAGCTACTAAAATCATTCGTGAAGGAAATTTTAAAGAAGCATTTACCCTTGTTATCATGACTTCTCCATCTTCTAATGGTTGTCTTAATGCTTCTAAACTAGCTTTACTAAATTCTGGTAATTCATCTAAGAACAAAACACCATTATGACTTAAAGTTACTTCTCCCGGTTTTGGTATAGTACCGCCACCGATGATACCAGCACTAGAAATTGTATGATGTGGACTGCGAAAAGGTCTTTTCGTTACCAATCCACTATCTCTTGATAACAATCCAGCAATACTATAAATCTTAGTTACCTCTAAAGCCTCTTGATATGTCATTTGCGGTAAAATTGTTGCTAAACGCTTGGCAAGCATTGTCTTTCCTGTTCCTGGTGCTCCCACCATCAATACATTATGACCACCTGCTGCCGCTATTTCCAAAGCTTTTTTCGCTAAAAATTGCCCTTGCACATCAGCAAAATCCTCTTTGAATTGCATATCTTGAGATAATCTCTTTTGTCTTTTTGCTGGTTTTAACTTTATCTTTCCTTGTAAAAAATCTATTAGCTCTGACAATGTAGCTATAGCATATACTTCAATACCTTCTACCAACAAAGCCTCTTGTTCATTACCTTTAGCTACAAAAAATTTTTTAAACTTAAGCTCTTTACATAAAATAGCCATGGACAAAATTCCTGTTATTGTTTTTACTTGACCATCTAAAGATAATTCAGCAGCTAATAAACTATCACTACAACAATCCTTAGGTAAAAATCCATATGCTTCCAAAAGTGCTATAGCTATCGGTAAGTCCAAAGATGAGCCATTTTTTCGCAAATCGGCAGGAGCTAAATTTATCGTTACTTTCTTAGGCACTAAATTGACATTTGTATTTCTAATAGCAGGTCGAACTCTTTCTTTAGCTTCTTTTACTGCAACATCTGCTAAACCTACTATTTCAAATTTTGGCAATCCATTTGCTACATCAGCTTCAACTTCTATGAGTACACCATCTATACCTAGTGTTGTTGCCCCATAAGTTTTTGCAAACATAAAATCACCCCATAATATTTTGGGGTGATTTATCAATATCCTTTATATGCAATTTGTTATTAATAAATTATCCCAAATAAAATTTAAACTTCACTTGGTCCTGTCCAACGTTCAAATAAATCATTATCTACATTTAAAGTATCACATATTTTACCTACCAACATATCAACTAATTCTTCAATAGTTTGTGGTCGATGATAAAAACCTGGACATGCTGGCACTATCCTTGCACCTGCATGTGATAGTTTCAACATATTTTCTAAATGAATAGCATGTACTGGTGTTTCTCTTGTTACTAAAACGAGCTTACGACCTTCTTTTAAAGTTACATCAGCTGCTCTAGTGAGTAAGTTTCAGCAATGCCATTTGCTAAAGACCCTAAAGTCTTCATGGAACAAGGTACAATAACCATTGATTCACAAGGAAAAGAACCACTTGCTATTGCACTATCAATTCGATTTACATCATAAATCTTATGAACCATTTGTGTCAATTGAACCATAGTTAAACCACATTCATACTCCAATACTTCAAGCCCTGCTTTTGAAGCCACAAAATGTACTTCAATTCCACTATCAGCAAGGACTTGTATCAATCTATAAGCATAAATCGCACCACTTGCCCCTGATACACCAACAATAATACGTCTTTTTCGCTCAAAACCCTTTGTTTTCAAAGCTCAAATGCTCCTTTCAAATGATTAAAATTCACCTTATTATCATCATAGTGAAATATCTCTATTATATCAAATCTATAATCAAATTCTGCATTAAAATTATCATTTATATATAATTGAGCCGTTTTCATGATTTTTTGTTGTTTTTGATAATCCACAAATTCAGCAGGAAATCCAAATGCAGTATTTTTTCTAGTCTTTACTTCAACAAAATAATTGTATTTTGCTTTCTTGCTATAATATCTATTTCACCAATCTACTATGATAATTTCTCGCCAATATTGTATAATTTTTTGCCTTTAAAAACTCTACAGCCTTATTTTCTCCCCATAAGCCCATGTTTTTCATACAAATACCTTATTTCTGCATCACCATTGATTTTATTGGCTCAAATGATTTTCGATGAATTTCACATGGTCCATACTTTCTTAAAGCTTCTAAATGTTCACTTGTTCCATACCCTTTATTTTTAGCAAAGCCATATTGTGGATAAATCTTATCAAATTCATTCATCATTCTATCTCTTTCCACTTTAGCAACAATAGAAGCTGCTGCAATCGAAGCAGATTTTGCATCACCTTTAATTATTGATTGATGATAGATATCCAAACTTTCTAAAGGCATAGCGTCAATTAACACTGCATCAGGCTTAGGGTTTAATCCATAAATAGCTTCATACATACCATTCATTGCAGCTTGATAAATATTTACTCTATCTATAGTTTTTTCATCGATAATCGCTCTATTTACAGCTATCGCATTTTCCATGATGATATCATAAATTTTTCACGTGTTGCCTCTGATAATTTCTTAGAATCATTTATTTTCTCAATAAAAAAATTCTTCGGCAAAATAACACTAGCTACTACTACAGGCCCAGCGAGCGGTCCTCTACCCACTTCATCTACGCCAGCAATTAATTTATAACCATTAGCTCTACATCCATTTTCAAAAGTATATAAATTAGCCACTCGCTGACGTTCTTTCATTTCTCGTTGATAACTTTTATATATACTTTGTACACCTTTACGGGCATCATTTTTTATCGCTGTCAATAATTCTTCATTACACTCTTTGACCATTAAATCTTTTATCTGTTTTTATAGACAATTTTTCAATATTCATATGCTCACCTACTCAAATAAAAATTATATTTATTTTAAAATTATATCATAACGGATTTAACTATAATTTATTATAAAAAATATTTATAGATTACAAGAATTGTCTGAATTAAATAATTTTCAGATTTTGATATACAAATAAACAAATTTTATGCTATAATAGTCTTGAAATTTAAATTTTGTCTATGGAGGTTTTTTAATGCCATTAGTAACAACAAAAGAAATGTTTAAAAAAGCGTATGAAGGCCATTATGCTATTGGTGCATTCAACGTAAATAATATGGAAATCGTTCAGGGTATCACTGAAGCTGCTAAAGAATTAAACGCTCCTTTAATTCTTCAGTGCTCCGCTGGTGCTAGAAAATATGCTAAACATCAATACCTTGTACATCTTGTACAGGCTGCTATTGAAGACACTGGTCTTCCAATCGCTTTACACCTCGACCATGGTGCAGATTTCGAAACTTGCAAATCTTGTATTGATGGCGGTTTCACTTCCGTTATGTTCGACGGTTCCCACTACAGCTTCAAAGAAAATATTGAAAAAACAAAAGAAGTTGTTGAATATGCTCACGCTCATGGCGTAGTAGTAGAAGCAGAACTTGGTCAGTTAGCTGGTATCGAAGATGATGTTAAAGTAGCTGCTCATGAAGCTCATTACACTGATCCTAACGAAGTTGAAGAATTCGTTAAAGAAACAGGTGTTGACTCCTTAGCTATCGCTATCGGAACTAGCCATGGTGCTTACAAATTCACTCCTGACCAATGCACAAGAAATGAACAAGGCATTTTAGTACCACCTCCACTTCGTTTCGACATTCTTGAAGAAGTTGCTAAACGTCTTCCTAACTTCCCAATCGTTTTACATGGTGCTTCTTCCGTTCCTCAAGATTTCGTTAAAATTATCAACGAAAATGGCGGTCATATGCCAGATGCTGTTGGTGTTCCTGAAGACCAACTTCGCAAAGCTGCTTCCATGGCTGTTTGCAAAATCAACATCGACTCCGACCTTCGTCTTGCAATGACTGCAGGTATTCGTAAACACTTCAACGATCATCCTGATCATTTTGACCCACGTCAATATGTTGCTGACGGTAGAACTAACATCAAAGCAATCGTTTCTCACAAAATTAAAGAAGTTCTTGGTTGCGACGGTAAAGCTTAATTTTAAATTAAATTTCGCTTAATAAATAGCAACAAATATAAAAGCTCTCTTTACAGAAAAACTACTGTATAGTAAACTATTTTGTAAAGAGAGCGTTTTTATTATTAGGAGGTAAAAATTGAGCACAATTCATGAAATGGTTCTTGTTATTGACTTTGGCGGTCAATATAACCAATTAATTGCACGTCGTGTTAGAGAATGCGGTGTTTACTGTGAAATTGTTCCTTATGATTATACAGTAGAAAAAATTAAAGCTAAAAATCCACAAGCTATTATTTTCACTGGTGGTCCTAGCAGTGTTTACGCTGACAATACACCACAGGCTGATCCAAAAATCTTTGAACTTGGTATTCCTGTACTTGGTATTTGCTATGGTCATCAGTTCACAGCTCATAATCTCGGTGGTAGCGTAGCTCATGCTGAAGCTGGCGAATATGGTAAAATGGACATCACTCTTGATACTACTAGCGTTTTATTCGATGGTATCAATGCTGATGAAATTTGCTGGATGAGCCATCGCGACTATGTAGAAAAAGTTCCAGAAGGTTTCAAAGCTATTGCTCATACTAAGCATACTCCTGTTGCTGCTATGTGCGATGACAGTCGTAAATTATATGGTGTACAATTCCACCCAGAAGTTGAACATACTCCATTTGGTCAGCAGATGATGAAAAACTTCTTATTCAAAATCTGTGGCTTAAAAGGCGATTGGACTATGAGTTCTTTTGCTCAAAGCAAAATTGCAGAAATCAAACAAATCGTTGGCGACAAAAAGTATTATGCGCTTTAAGTGGCGGTGTTGATTCTTCTGTTGCTGCTGTTTTAGTTCACAAAGCTGTAGGCAAACAATTAACTTGCGTATTCGTTGACCACGGTTTACTCCGTAAAGACGAAGGCGATCAAGTAGAAACTATCTTCCGTAAACAATTCGATATGAACCTTATCCGTGTTGACGCTAAAGACCGTTTCTTAGGTAAATTAGCTGGCGTTTCTGATCCTGAAAGAAAACGCAAAATCATCGGTGAAGAATTCATTCGTGTATTTGAAGCTGAAGCTAATAAACTCGGCAAAATTGATTTCCTTGTTCAAGGTACAATCTATCCAGATATTGTTGAAAGTGGTACAAAAACTTCTGCAACAATTAAGAGCCACCACAACGTTGGCGGTCTTCCTGAAGATATTCAATTCGACCTTATCGAACCACTTCGCGAACTCTTCAAAGATGAAGTTCGTGCAGTAGGTGAAGAACTCGGCATTCCTCATGACCTCGTATGGCGTCAACCATTCCCAGGTCCTGGTCTTGCTATCCGCGTTCTCGGCGAAGTAACTGAAGAAAAACTCGCTGTTGTTCGTGAAGCAGATGCTATCTTCCGTGAAGAAGTAGCTAAAGCTGGTCTTTCCGAAAAAATTTGGCAGTATTTCGCTTGTCTTCCAAACATCCGCTCTGTAGGTGTTATGGGTGATAGCCGTACTTATTGCCACACTGTAGCACTTCGTGCTGTTACAAGTAGCGATGCTATGACTTCTGAATGGGCAAGAATTCCATATGAAGTATTAGATACAGTTTCTCGTAGAATTGTAAACGAAGTACCTGGTGTAAACAGAATAGTTTATGATATAACTTCTAAACCACCAGCTACAATTGAATGGGAATAAGATAAAAAATATAGCTAAGTCCTTATTTGGGGACTTAGCTTTTTTTATTTATCATATTATATTTATTAACAATAAAAAATAAAGACATTCTAAAGCAATCTTTCTAAAATAGATCACTATGTGTACCTGTTCTAGAAAGTACTAAAGTCAATATATCTTTATCTATGCGATATATTAATAACCAGTCAGGCAAAATATGACATTCTCTAAAATCTTGATAAATTCCAGTCAAAGAATGATCTTTATATTTGGCAGGTAAAGTTTTTTCTTCAGCTAATATTTCAATAACTTTTTGTAACTTTGATAAATCATAGTTACGCTTTTTTATTGTCTTTATATCTTTCTTAAATTTAGAGTGATATTTTATTTTAAGCATCTAAATCGTCCATTAAATCTCTTACATTATCAAAAGTTCTACTTAAATTTTTGCCTGCTTTTACTTCATCAAGAACTTGCTTTGTTTCATTATTAGGATTTAATGTTAAAGCAAAAGGAATGCCATTATTTCTAACAACAGCATTTAAAAACATATTTACAGCTGTAGAAGTATTTAATCCCAATAAAGATAAAATTGCTTCAGATTGTTTTTTTAAATCTTTATTAACTCTTATATTTAACGTTGTAGTTTCAGACATATATATCACACCTCTCAATATTATTATATATAAATTTGAACGAAAAAATATATAATAAAGACAAAAATTGACAAAATTCATAGATTTTTCATCATATATTTATAAATATTCTTTAAAATAAAATTTACCAACCTAAAATTTATAAAATCTTCATAAAGCTTGATTTTATTGACCTACTCAAATCTAATATATTACTTATCATTTGCTGGTAAAAATTATAAAAATCTTGCAATATCAATAGTTTATAACTATAATGTAATTAATGAAGCCTAATATTACTAGGGATAAATATCAACAGATACTGTACGACAAAGAAGTTTACAACCTTTTAACATCTGCCATTTTCGATGATAAATATCAACAGATACTGTACGACAAAGGGTGTATGTAAACAACATTGCCACTAATGATATTTTGATAAATATCAACAGATACTGTACGACAAAGATGTTTTTTCACCTACCTTGAAAATACCGCTACACTAGATAAATATCAACAGATACTGTACGACAAAGAGTGCAATGGCAATGCAAGCTACAGGCTTACAAAAGGATAAATATCAACAGATACTGTACGACAAAGACAGTGGGGAATTAATAAAGCAGGATTAGAAACACCGATAAATATCAACAGATACTGTACGACAAAGTAGCATAGCTATGCCATTGTTTATCATCTTCTAATGATAAATATCAACAGATACTGTACGACAAAGATAACTTCAATTTTCATATAATAGTCAAGTTCATCAGATAAATATCAACAGATACTGTACGACAAAGCATTGCACCTTCAGGAATAATACTTGTAAAATCGGATAAATATCAACAGATACTGTACGACAACGCCGTCTATGCAACTATTTACTTTATACGCTATTAATGATAAATATCAACAGATACTGTACGACAACTTGATTGTAAGTCCGCCAGTAGGAATAAGTGTTTCACGATAAATATCAACAGATACTGTACGACAACTAGGAAAAACGTTGATAGATATGGCAAAGAAATTTTTGATAAATATCAACAGATACTGTACGACAACTAATAAGCATCATTATGAATATTGGCAAGATGAATTGATAAATATCAACAGATACTGTACGACAACTTGAGTCTAATTCAGATTGTATAAGATGTATATATCGATAAATATCAACAGATACTGTATAAAGAAAATTGAATATGTATTATTTGGAGTATGGCGGTTATTAATAAAAATACCGCCATATTTTGATATATAACTATTAGTCAAAACTAATCAACATCTTGTTATATTCATATATGGCGGTTAAAATTAACGTACTGAAACGTACTATAAAAATAAATAAACAAACAAATTTTAAGTTAAATTTATATAAAATATCCTATATAATAGCAGGCAAAAACCAATAAAAATACTAGAAAAAATATATTACAATTGAATGGAAATAAGATAAAAAATATAGCTAAGTCCTTATTTGAGGACTTAGCTTTTTTATTTAATAAGATACTATTTTATTTAAAATAATGTTTCTTTAAAATTTTATCTGCTACTTGTACGCAATCTTCACAAGATAAAATTTTATTCTTCTGCATATTTTTCAAATCTCTACAATATATTGAACCACATTTTTCTTTAAATAATTTTGCTACTTCTTGAAATTTATTATATGTATCAAATTTACTTTTCAATGGTAAATGTTTATCACCTGCACTATTAGCTAGACTTATTACTAAAAACATGCCTGTAACAGCTCCACAAGTATCTCTTAATCCTCCCATGCCAGAACCAAATCCTTCTGTTAATTTAAATGCTACATCTTCTGACAAGCCTAATTCTTCACAATAAGCACAAACAATAGCTTGACAACAATTATAATTATTATCTATAAAATTTTCCATTACTTTATTTTTCACAAAAAGTCATCACCATTCTTAAAAATATGTATTTATTATACTTATTTGTATTTATATTTTATAGATAAAATAATGCACAATATTTGTTAAAAAATGACTTTTTATCTTCTTATTATTTATCTTTATAAGTTATACTTTATAAGTTATAATTATATACATTATATTCAGAAAGGTTCTTGTCGTTATGAAAAATTTCTTTATTGAATTTAAAAAATTTGCTTTTAAAGGCAATATGCTTGATTTGGCAGTTGGTATGATTATTGGTACTGCTTTTACAGGGCTTGTAAATTCCATTGTAAAAAATTTAATTATGCCTATAATCAGTATTTTTACTGGTGGTATTGATTTCAACAATATGTATCTGCCACTCAGTAAAGCAACTTTTGCACTCGCTGAAAAAGGTGCTGACCTTGAAACAGCTAAAAAAGCTGGTGCAGTTTTTGCTTATGGTGCCTTTTTAACAGATTTTCTCCAATTTTTAATTTTGGCTTTCGTAGTCTTTTGTTTAATTAGACAGCTAAACAAATTAATTCCTATTCCTAAAGAACCGCCAAAAACAAAAATCTGCCCATTTTGTAAATCTGAAATTCCTCATGAAGCCACTAAATGTGCTCATTGTACCTCTGACTTACCAACAACTTAAAAATATACAAAAAGAAAGCATAGTCTAATCAAAACGATTAAACTATGCTTTTTTATTATTTCTGCCACTGATAAATTACAGCTTCATATGGTCTTAAATGACCTTTTGTCAAATCTGTTATTGTATCTTCATAATTACTAATTAAGATTTTTCCTGTGCCTTCTAAGTTAAAATCAACTTCTTTATCATAAAAATTACATACTATAAGCCAAGTTTCGTCTTTATATTTTCTTGTATAAGCAAAAATATTTTTATCTTCGGCTAATAATAAATCATATTCACCATAAATCATAATAGGATTTTCTTTACGCATCTTAATCAATTTTTGATAACAATAAAAAATTGAATTCTTATCAGCTAAAGCTTTTTCTACATTTATATCTATATAATTGCGATTTACTCTATACCATGGTTTAGCCTTGCTAAAACCAGCATATACATCACTATTCCACTGCATAGGAGTTCTTGCATTATCTCTAGCTTTGGCACGCAAAGATTTTAAGATTTCTTTTTTAGGTATATTATTGGCCATTCTTTCTTTATATGCATTCACAGATTCAATATCGGCAAAATCAGCTAAATCATTAAACTCAATATTAGTCATGCCGATTTCTTCGCCTTGATAAATATATGGTGTTCCCTGCATACCATGAAGTAATATCGCCAACATTTTCGCAGACTGCACGCGATATTCTTTGTCATTACCCCAACGAGATACAATTCTTGGTAAATCATGATTATTCCAAAATAAACTATTCCAACCTTTGCCATTTAATTCTTTTTGCCACTTAGTAAATACTTTTTTCAACTCAATTAAATCAAGCTTTTCAAATTCCATTTATCCGAGCCTTCTTGGTCAAGCATAATATGTTCAAATTGAAATACCATACTTAATTCATGTCTATCTGGACTGGAAAATAACTGTGCTATCTGCGGATTTGCACCCCAACATTCACCTACAGTCAATAAATCTTTGTCTTGCAAAGTTTCTCTATGCATTTCTTGAATATATTCATGTAATTTAGGTCCATTCTCTTTGATTTTTAAATCTGGAACTTTGCCAATCATATCGATGACGTCCATTCTAAAACCACCAACACCTAAATCAATCCAAAAATTCATCATCTGCCAAATATCTTTGCGCATATCTTTATTTTCCCAATTTAAATCTGGCTGTTTCTTACTAAAAAAATGCAAATAATACTCTTGAGAAGCTTCATCATATTCCCATGCTGAGCCACCAAAACAAGATAATAAATCATTTGGTGGATTATTTTTTCACCTCTTCGCCAAATATAATAATCACGATATTTGCTATTTTTATTTTCTTTTGCTTCTATAAACCATTTATGTTCATCTGAAGTATGATTTACCACTAAATCCATGATTATTTTTATATTATGTGCTTTAGCTTCTTTCAATAAAGCTTTCATCTCGTCTAATGTCCCAAATTCTGGAGAAATATCATAATAATCGGAGATATCATAACCATTATCATCATTAGGTGAACAATATACAGGGCTTAGCCAAATTACTTCTATACCTAATTTTTCCAAATAATCCAATTTAGAGCGAATACCATTGATATCACCAATACCATCATTATTGCTATCGCAAAAACTACGCGGATAAATTTGATAAACAACAGATTTTTGCCACCATTTTGTTTCCATAAAAATCACCTTTTATTACTTATTTGTTTTATTATATTATAATATTATAAGACTAAATTAAATTTGAGGTTAATTATTATGGAAAATTCTCATGTACTCCAAATAACAGAACGCCATTTTTCTGATTTATACTTATGTTTTTGTGGCTTAGCTAAATGTGAACCTAATCACAGCTTTGGCCCTGGTATCCGCGATAATTATATCATTCACTATATAACTAAAGGCAAAGGAAAATATTATGTAAATAATGCTTGCTATGAATTATCTCAAGGTCAAGGATTTTTAGTTGAACCTCATTTGCAAGTATTTTATCAAGCTGATAAAGATGACCCATGGCAATATCTTTGGATTGGTTTTAATGGCACTAAAGCTATTCAATATCTAAATGATATCGGTCTTAGTTCTAATCATCTAACATTTCAATGTAATTATAGTGAAGAATTAAAACAAATTGTGCATAATATGTTAAAAAATAATAACTTTGCCACAAGCAATCAATTTTTGCTAGAAAGTCTATTATATTCTTTCTTCTCTATCTTAAGTAAAGATATAAAAACCATATTGCCGACTAATGACAACAATAATCTATATGTAAAAAAAGCCATTGAATTTATCGAAAATAACTACACTAATAATTTAAAAATCACTGATATCGCTAAATATGTTTGCATCACTAGAAATTACCTCTATTTATTATTTCGCAAACATTTAAATATTTCTCCCCAAGAATATTTAGCTAACTATCGCATAACTCGTGCTGAACAATTATTAAATACAACTACGCTATCCATTGAAACTATTTCTAATTCTTGTGGCTATCAAGACCCTTTAGTATTTGCTAAAGCCTTTAAAGCCAAAAAAGGTTTTACGCCTTCACAGTATCGTAAAAGTTTTTCTCCTAAATATCTTTTAATAAACCTGTAAATAGAATGAAATAAAAACTATAAGTATTGCTCTTATAGTTTTTATTTAACATTTAAACTGATTTACTTAACAACGCCATCTTTATTTTCATAAAATTCTCATATATAATAATTTATAGATATTAATTACGAAAAGCCATAAATTCATATATTTATAAAGGAGCGTTTTTTAAGATGCAAATTTTATTTAATGAACAAAGCCGTACTTTTCATTTAACTAATGATAAAATTAGTTACATTATGACTGTACTTCCTAATAGTCATCTAAGCCAAGTATATTTTGGTAAAAAAGTACATGACAAAGCAGATTTTTCCTATTTAATTCAATCTTGTGCTCGTCCAACAACTTCTTATATTTCTGAAGAATTCCATAATATTATATCTTTGAGCCATATTCGTCAAGAATATCCTGTTTATGGTACTTCTGATTATCGTCAGCCTGCTATTGAAATTTGCCAGCCAAACGGCAGTAAAATTTCTGACTTCCATTATCAAAGTCATTCTATCAGCAAAGGCAAACCAAAACTTGAAAATTTACCTGCTACTTATACAGAAAATGATGATGAAGCTCTCACTTTAACTATTCATTTACAAGACCCTGTAACTTTAGTTGAAATAGATTTACTCTACACTATTTTTGCTCAAAATGGCATTATCGCTCGCAGTGCTAAAATCTACAATCAGGGTAAAGATGATGTTCATTTAACAACAGCTATGAGTCTTTGTCTTGATTTACCTGATTGCGATTATGAATGGCTTCAATTCTCTGGTACATGGTCTAGAGAACGTCATTTAAAAGTGCGTAAATTGGAACAGGGCATCACTGCTATTAATTCCACTCGTGGTCATTCTTCCCATGAACATAATCCATTTATCATTTTAAAACGACCTACTACAGATGAAAATAAAGGTGAAGCTATTGGTTTTAGCTTAATCTATAGTGGTAACTTCTTAGCTCAAGCAGAAGTTGATACTCATGATGTTACACGTGTTTTAATGGGTATTAATCCAACTACATTTGATTGGAAATTAGAACCAAATACATCTTTCCAAACTCCAGAAGCAGTAATGATTTATACTGATGATGGTTTAAATAATTTAAGTCAATCTTTCCATAAATTATTCACAACGCCTTGCTCGTGGCTATTGGAGAGATAAAGCTAGACCTATTTTAATCAATAACTGGGAAGCTACTTATTTCGATTTCAATGAAGATAAACTCGTAACTATCGCTAGCAAAGCTAAAGAATGTGGCGTAGAATTATTCGTATTAGATGATGGCTGGTTTGGCAAACGTACTTCCGATTATGCAGGTCTTGGCGATTGGTATCCAAATACTGACCGCTTACCAAATGGCATCAAAGGTCTTGCAGAAAGAATTGAAAATCTCGGCATGAAATTCGGTCTTTGGATTGAACCAGAAATGACTAATATGGACTCTGACCTCTATCGCAATCATCCTGATTGGATTTTACATGTACCAAATAGAAATTCTTGTGAATGTCGTCATCAATATGTATTAGATTATTCACGTAAAGAAGTTGTAGATTATATTTACAATATGCTTGCTAAAATCTTACGTGAAGCAAAAGTTTCTTATATAAAATGGGATATGAACCGCAGTATTACAGAATGTTATTCTGTCGCACTTCCTGCTGATAGACAAGGAGAAGTATTCCATCGTTATATCTTAGGTGTATATGATTTATATGAACGCTTAACTTCTGAATTTCCTCATATTCTCTTTGAATCTTGTGCTAGTGGTGGTGCTAGATTTGACCCAGGTCTTTTATATTATGCTCCACAAGGCTGGGCAAGTGATGACTCTGATGCTATTGAACGTTTAAAAATCCAATATGGTACATCTTTTGCTTACCCTATCAGCTCCATCGGTAGTCATGTTTCTGTTACTCCTAACCATCAAGTATATCGCTTAACACCTCTTCATACTAGAGCTAATGTTGCTTACTTTGGCACATTCGGCTATGAACTTGATTTAAATAAATTAACTCCAGCTGAACAAGAAGAAGTAAAAGCACAAATTAAATTCATGAAAGCATATCGTGAAGTTTTCCAATTTGGCACATTCTATCGTTTGAGCAGTCCTTTTGAAAATAATGTAACTGCTTGGATGGTAGTAAGCGAAGATAAAGAAACTGCTATTGTTGGTTGGTATCGTGTATTAAATGGTATCAATTTACCATATAGCAGAATTTATCTCCAAGGCTTAAATCCTGATTTTTGCTATAAACAAAATATTGATGGCAATTGTTATTATGGTGATGAACTCATGAATATCGGTCTTGTAATTGATGATCCTAGCGCAGGTCAGGTATCTAGTGATATGCCTACAAGCTGTGATTTCGACTCTAAAGTTTATGTATTAAAAGCAACAAATAAATAAAATTTTAAGGCTTAGCTTTTCTTTTGATTAGCTAAGCCTTTTATTTATATTATCTTTTTTTATTTATCATTTAAGTATTCCTTTATAAGTTTATTTTTTTTATAATAATAATAAATTAATTATATTTAGGTAGGGTAG
>ENA-OPZD01000159-OPZD01000159.1-human-gut-metagenome-genome-assembly--contig:-NODE-159-length-21811-cov-3.249539_pt1 | contig 21811 bp, 25 predicted proteins | sample MGYA00242479_ERZ504495 | MGnify/ENA primary metagenome ERZ504495 (study PRJEB26092, sample SAMD00036286) | human gut metagenome | host: Homo sapiens | study: EMG produced TPA metagenomics assembly of... | reverse complement strand
ATATACTTTTATCTTTTGTTTAGATTATTTCCCTTCTGTAATACAATTTCCTGTATTACACAAGAATTATTCTGCGGTCTCTGCGGCTGCCTCATCTTCATCATCATCCGGTACATTGTTGTGTACATACTGTAATGTAACAACTGTCGTTTCAGGATCTGTCATGACATCTACATCTTTGTCACTTGAAAGTGTAAGATCTTTTACCTTGATCGAATCTCCGACTTTCATGTTACTTACATCAACTTCTACCTTGTCAACCAATGCTGACGGATATGCCTTGAACTGTACTTCTTCCAGTAACTGTTCCAGTACGCCGCCTGCAGCCTTCTCGTGTCCGACCAGAACGATCTCTGCTACAGAATGTACTTTTTCATTACTTACAAGTGCCTGGAAGTCTATCTCATCTACCTGACCTTTTAATGGGTTGAACTCAACATCTTTGACCAGAACATTCATCTTCTCACCTTCGATGTCCAGCATGACCTGACTGCCTTTGTGACAGGTCTTCAGTAAACGGTCAACAGTTGCTTTTTCTATCTTAACCGGAACAGATTCTTTCATCTCTCTTCCGAAGACATTACCAGTAACGTAACCTTCTCTTCTTAATTTCTTTGCTTTGACGTCCATGCTTCTTTTTTCAGCTTTTAAAGTATTCATTTATCTTTTCCTCCAAAAAAATCTGATGCTTAGCAGCCTTCGCTTTGTGGTTTCAACGCTACAAAGAGGTTTTGTTAAGTAGGTTTCCTTTGTTACAGTCGTATTATAACACCTACAGCAGATAAAGATTCACCAAAAAGTTGATTTTTTGTCCAGGTTTTTATGCACAATTTATCTACGTTTTTCCAGTTCCTCCGTCATCTCACCACGGATGCTGTCCAATTTATAAAAATATGTCAGAACCGCAATCAGCACACACAGCACGATCGGGATCCAGATAAAGCAGATTTCAATATGCGTCAGTGCGCGCGAGGTCTGCACCGCATTTGCCACATAGCCGCCCTTTTCAGAAAAATTCCGATAATGAAACTTGTCAGTCCCATTCCGCCTTTTACGAAAAATCCCTGGAATGCAGCGATCAGTCCCGCTACACTTGCATTTTTCTTATATTCAGAATAATCGATCACATCCGGCTGCATTGCAAATGTAATTCCGAATATTCCATAGATTCCAAGTCCGGTGATCACAAGGCCGACCAGAAGGCATGCTGCCGAGTTCTTGCCTATAAAGATCAGAAGATCTCCGATCACATACAGCCCCACACTTACGAACATTAAATTTCTCTTGCTGAATCTCTGTTCCAATGCAGGCAGCGCCAGTAACATCGGTAATCCGGACAAGATTCCCAGAATTCCTACCAGTGACAGCCAGTCTTCTCTTCCCAGATTATATTTAAAATAATAGATAACCGTTGTATTTCTTACTACATATAATGAGAAATAGAACAGGTTCAACAAGAACAGAATCCACGCCTGTCCAGTCAGTCCCTTAAAGTCCTGCAGAAGTGAACGGTGTTCCTGTGTCGCTGTCGGTGGAACGATCTCTTTGGTACTTGCAAATGTGAGGAAGAAAATGCACATTGCTGCAATACCATAAATTGTCATTGTGATCAGATATCCTCTTCCTTCGTTGCCATGTCCGAAGAATTTGACCAATGGTGCTGTAATTGACATAACGATTGCTGTTCCCGCCATCGCACAGATCATTCTTGTGGATACAAGGATATCACGCTCATGAATATCCGATGTCAGCCTTGGCACAATCGTATTCAACGGAATATTTACGACTGTATATGCCGTACAAAGCAGACAGTAAGTTAGATATGCCCAGATTAATTTTCCGGTACTTCCAAAGTCCGGTACGAAGAATGTCAGAACCGTAAACACAGCAAAAGGGATCGCACCAATCACAAAATATGGGCGTCCCTGTCCCCATTTTGTATGTGTTCTGTCAACGATCAGTCCCATTCCTGTGTCAGTCAGTGCATCGATAAATTTTGTTACCAGCATCATCGTACCTGCCGCAGCCGCCGTAATTCCAAATACATCGGTGTAAAATACCATCAGATACGAAGCCATCGTACTGAACACCAGGTTACATCCCAGATCACCGATTCCATAACCGATTCTTTTTGCCCATTTTTTCATTTTTCTTTTCCTCTCTCTTTCGCATTCATTTTTTCGAGGTTAAAATGTAAGGAAGTCTGCCGCCACAAACTTCCTTATATTTTTTTCATATTAGAAGCAGGTAAATGCTCCGTCAACTACGATGTCTGAACCTGTTGTAAATGAACTTGTATCTCCTGCAAGGTATACGCAGATTGCTTCAAGTTCTTCTGGTTTTCCCATTCTTCCCATTGGTGCCATCTCATTCCATTTTTCAATCAGTGGAATCAGTGTTGGTGAGTTCAGTGTTAACTCTGTTCCGATGTATCCAGGGCTGATACAGTTTACACGCACGCCGCGTTTTGCCCATTCGATTGCAAGTGATTTTGTCAGCTGGATCACGCCTGCCTTTGATGCATTATATGCACACTGTGGCTGCGGTACATTTACAATATGTGCTGACATGGAAGCTGTATTGATGATGGAACCTCCGCCATTTTCCAGCATATATTTTCCTGCTGCAATATCCGTTAAGAAGATTCCATTCAGATTAATATTGATTACTTTCAACCACTGTTCATATGTCATCTCTTCTGCCGGTGCATTGATGCAGATTCCCGCATTATTATGGCAGAAATCTAGGCCTCCTAGTTCTTTTACAACTTCTTCTACCATTGCATCTACCTGCTCTTTGTCTGTGCAGTCTGTCTGGATTGCTATGACTTTTCTGCCTGTCTTCTCTGCGAGCTCTTTCGCCGTCTTCTTTGCTTCTTCAATGTCAAGGTCAACGATTGCCACATCAGCTCCTGCCTCTGCAAATGCCGTTGCCGTGCACTTTCCGATTCCTCTTGCTGCTCCTGTTACAAATCCTTTTTCCCATCAAGTCTCATGTTTTCAATGATTCCCATTTTTGTTTCCTCTCTTTCTTTTTGTTATTTTAAATAATTTTATATTTTAATTTTATAAAATCGTTTTATTTAATGTGTTTACATAATAATTCTTTTTATATTTTTTACAAGATGTAAATATTTACAAGATTTGCGAAATTTTATTTTGTGCACTTTTAATAAAGCAAAGAGTCTTTTCAAGATACGGATAAAATTGTATAATTATTTTATTAAATTGCTTTATATAATTAGCAGCATATAAAAGGGAGATTATTATGGAACAATTTTCATTAACAGATATAAAGAAAAAGAATTTATCAGACGTCTATCAATATATATATATGAATCCATCCTGTTCAAACAGGAAATTGCAACTGCGCTTTCTGTCAGCCTTCCAACGGTCACACAGCATCTTACGACGTTAGAAAGCCAGAATCTGATTGAAAAATGCGGCCGCCTTTCTTCATCTGTCGGACGCCGGGCAGTTGCTTATCAGATTCTTTCAAATCACAGATTGCGATTGGTATCGAAATCCTGTCTCATACCGTACGGCTTCTCGCAGTGAATCTGTATGGAGAAGCTATTGCAAAAGAAAAATTAACGCTTACTTTTGAACCGACCAATGCATATCTTTCCAAATTAAGCAATGCCGTAAAGACATTTTTGGAATCGAATCATTATAAAGAAAATAACATTCTTGGAATAGGTCTTGGTGTTCAGGGCCTGATCTCACCGGATGGCTCAGAATTTACTTATGGTAAGATATTAAATTGCACCGGATTTTCCCTGGAAGCATTTGCAAATACTTTTTCTGTCCCATGCAAATTCATTCATGATTCTGAATGTGCATGTAATACGGAATTATGGAAAAGTCCGGATATCAAAGACGTAACATATATTTCTTTAAATTACCATCTGGGTGGTGCATCATCGTAGACGGTCAGCTTCTTACCGGTGCTACAGGAAAAAGCGGAACATTCGAACACATGACACTGGTTCCCGGCGGTCATGATTGCTACTGTGGACGTCAGGGCTGTGCGGAATGCTACTGTTCCGTGAACTCACTTCTCGGAGATTCCGACAACCTGGAAGAATTTTTCGAAAAAATCAGCCGGTGATACCGGCTGTATAGAAAGATGGGAGGATTATTTAAGACATCTGTCCATTCTGATCAACAACCTGCATATGGTTCTGGAGCATACCGTTATATTAGGCGGACATGTTGCTCCCTACTTTACAGATGAAGATTTCTCTAAAATCCGTCATTACGTGGCTGAGCGTTCTACCTTTGATGATGACACCAGTTACATCATTCCCGGCAAATGTCCTGGTGATACAGTAGCGATCGGAGCTGCTCTGCCATTTATCAAAGAATTTATCGACGGCATTTATCTTATATAACCTTAGATTCATTTATAAAATACAGAGAAGTTACCACCTGATTTTACAAACTGGTAACTTCTCTTTTTTATCGCCATGCGTTCGTAAGTAGGTGGCAGGTCAAGCAGATATTATTTTCAGAATATTTCGTCTTTTTATTATTTTCCACATTTTTTCAGATTACCTATTGACATTTCCACTTTCGTGCGATATTATAATATCAACAAAAGAAAAGGAGGACGGACCCCCAATCAGTTAAATCTTTATTTAAAATCTAAAGAAAGAGGTACAGTCCAATGCAGAGGACAATCTAAACTGAAAAGAGTCTAATAAAGAAAAAGGAGGACAAACCACCAGGAACGTAAATTTAACATCATTTAAAAAATGATAAAAAAACAAATCGAAGAAAGAAAGAGGTATAGTCCATTGGATGAAATATCATAAAATCCATCGTATTTAAAAATTATTAAGTACGGTGATTTTCATGTTTCTTTTTGTTTTTTTATTCTTACTCCTTGTATTCAAACTTACGGATCTCACAATTCCTGATACCGAATCTTGTAAATTCATCATTTGTCATATCGCCAAAATAAGACTGTATCGCTCTTGAGATCCCGTTATGTGCAACCAGAAGATATGTCTTCTGATCTGATTCTTTTTTAATATCATCGAGCAGATCGTAGATCCGGTGACAAAGCTTCAGCATCGATTCGCCACCTTCATAAGAATTAATAAAATTAGCCTTGGCCCTCTGGAACTCTTCTCCATTTCTCGGCGTACCTTCGTATTTTCCAAAGTTCTGTTCTTTCAGGCGCATTTCTTCACGCATCGGAATACCGGTTACCTCTGATACGTGTCTTGCGGTCTCTTTTGCCCTGATCAATGGTGAATACAGTATCTCATCGATCTGAATTCCCTGCTCCAGAATTGCCTGCCCCAGTTCTTCTGCCTGCTGATGGCCCAGTTCTGTCAATTCAATATCCGTTGCTCCGCAGATCTTATTCTCTACATTCCAGACTGTCTGTCCGTGTCTTGCAAAATATAAATGTCCCATTTCTGTTTCCTTTCTGCTCTTACCGCCTATATAAGTTCTGCAAGAACCGGCAGTTTCTTTTTATAAATTCTCCCGAAAATGCAATATGCGGCAACTCATAAAATGCCACATTCTCCGGGCAGACCGGGCGATACAATGGATCCGCCACAACGCCTTTTACATTCTTTAAACTCTGAAGTGCCTGCTCCAGTTCCTCTTCCCCGCAGACAGCAACATCTCCGTCTGCAAGCAGTCCGTCTGTTTCCTTTAATGGACAGATAACCTTCACATTTATCCGGTACTTTATCTCAATTGCTGCAGCCAGCGATTTCATGATCACAGGTTCCCCGATCAATATGATTGTATCTCTCTTTCCTGATTCCCGCGTAAATCCTCTGATCCGCTTCTCATATTCCAGATATGACACCTGCTTTTTTTCTTCCATCGCATGTAAAAGAACCTCCATAAATCCCCGGATCGGTGTACCGGTCACATAAGGTGTCCCGAATCTTTCCTGCAATATTTCCGCTGCCCGGAGTCCCGTCGAAGAGACCACCAGATTCACCTCTGCCTCCGGTGCACGAGCAAGGTTTTCCAGTGTATCTCCCATCGCCCAGGTCGACAGAACCTTCCATCCCGCCTGTTCCACATTCTGTATCAATGCATCCACATGCTCCTGTGGTCCGAAATCAAGCGGTGTCACACCAAGAAGATTCACGCTCTTTGACGTCACTTCTCTCTTTCCTTCGATACGTTTCGCAATCTCTGCAAGTGCTATTCCAACACCATATACATAATCATGCATGCCGTTTGTCGGAACCGAGAATGCCGGAATCCCGAGATCTTGTTCCAATATCTTGGCGATTGCTTCAAAATCTGTTCCATTCATATAGGGAATCGGGGACCCCGCAAGTGCTATAAACTTCGGCTTTAATTCCTCTGCCGCAATCTCGATATCACGGATCAGTTTCTCATCATTCCATCAACAGCATCGATCTCCGTAAGTCCCGAGATATAGATCATGCTGTCCTGGTCATACCAGCGGATCTCATCGTGTGTATTATAGGTAGAATTACAGCCGGACGGATCATGCATCACTGTCATCCCGCCAAGTTCATAGAGTGCCGAGCAGACACCGGATACATCCGCTGTATAAATTGGTATGATCTTATAACTTCGTTTCATATGCAGCTTTCGCACCCCCAACCTTTCCGGATGATCAGATCTTCCGGATCTTTTTCTTCCTGCCAGGCTTCTATCATCAATCCTGCCACTTTCCGGATTCCGTCAAATCCATACAGACCGGCACCTTCCACCAGATTGACAAAATGCTTCGTTCCGGTAAACCACGCCGCTTTCTGTCCGATTGCCAGTATATTTTCTTCTTTCCTCGGACGTACCCGCATCTCTGGGTGGATCGTCGGCTCATATGAAAGGCCAGGATATTGTTGTTTCAGCCACTCAAATGTTGCTTTTTCTTCCGGATTTACCGCATCCAGATAGATTCTTGTCACAGAAAAGCCATGTGTCAGTAACAGCTTTGCAAGCTCCAGCGGTCTTGGATGAAATGTGTGATCGATCATGATCTGTGCATCTCCGATTATTTGTCTTGTTTTTTTCAAAACTGCTTCACACAATGCAATCTCTCTTTCTATGGTCTCATCTATCTCAGCATCTCTTACACTTTCCGTAACCGTCTGCTCCAGCATTCTCCATTGTCTGATGATTTCTTCATAATCAAAGCTTCCCGGAAGATATAACGCTTTCTTCCCAAGCCTCTCTGCCTGACTTTCCAGTCCATATTTTCCAGGCGGATAGCATGCTATGAATATTCTACTGTCTGCAAGGTTCTCATAAGCTTTCCATGAGTCACAGGTCGGAAGTTCTCTCACTTCTATATTCTCTGCCTTCAACAAACGTTTTGATATCACTCGTCTCATCCAGCGCAAAATCACTGCCTAAAATTGTCACTGATCTTTCTGAATCAGACTTCCCTGCATTTCTTTCCGGAAGTGCGTCGTAGATCGACTTCCGAAGCTTCTGATCCGGCGTCAGTCCGTGCTTCTGCATGATCGGATCCATATAACAGCGGATGAAAAAGATCTCCGGAAATCTCGCTTCCAATTCTTCATATACCCGTTCCAGATCACATCCCAGGAAATGATGCAGGCATACTGTAAATAATAATACCGCCTTCGGATGATCGCCCCGTTTCTTTAATACATCTGCCACTCCCTCGATCGTCACATCTTCCAGATTACCATTCAGAAGGTCCTCCTCTTCTACGATCACAAAAGAGAACCTGTCTGCGGCATTCATCTCGGCTGCTGTCAGAACAACTCCCCGCATACAGTTATCTGCACAGACATAGATCTGGATTGCTTCCGGAAGAAGCATTCCTGTATGGACAATATTCCAGTTCCCATGCGCCGGGGAATTGAATTCCAGACCGCTTGATTCTCCGGCTTTCTTTAACATTTCCATCCCTCCCCGGATTCTTTTGATAACTCATAGATTGCTTCCGCAAGCTTTCTATATTCTTCCGCCATCTCACTGCCTGGGAAACACTCCATGACCGTCTTTCCTTCTTCTTCCGCTTCTGCCACAAGTTCACTGTGAGATAATGTTCCTATCACCTGTGTCTTGAAATCATCTGCCAGCTCTTTTACCTTCTCTTCTTCTCTTGCCACATTTCTGCGATTTAAGATAATCCCTCCAAGAGACGCATATCCACGGGTCTTGAAATTCTCCACTGCCATCGCAATATTTGCCCCGGCATGGATTGCCATATTTTCTCCCGAAGTGATGATAAAGACTTTATCCGCATATCCTTTCCTCATCGGCATAGAAAATCCACCGCATACAACATCCCCGAGTACATCATAAAGTACAACATCCGGCTGATATACTTCATATGCTCCTGTCTCTTTTAACTTTTCCAGTGCCGTGATAATTCCTCTTCCTGCACATCCAAGTCCCGGTGTCGGACCACCTGCCTCTACACAGATCACACCCTGATAACCGGTCCGCACCATATCTTCTAATCTCAGATCCTGCTTCTTTTCCCGGAAGAGGTCCAGTACAGTCGGCACCGCTTCCCCGTGTCTTAATGCAATCGTCGAATCCGCTTTCGGATCACATCCGATCTGCATCACTTTCAGTCCTTTTTCCGCCAGTGCCACAGCTACATTAGACACGGTTGTTGATTTTCCGATCCCGCCTTTTCCATATACTGCAATCTTAATCATACTATTTTTATTCTCCTGCTTTCGTAATAATATTCGAATACGCCGTCTTCGTGGATATCCCGCTCAGACGACCGATCTTGCCGGATAACGTACTGATCACATCCTGCGGTGCATCAATAGCAATACTGATAATATTGATACCTTTTTCCCGATATGGAATTCCCATTCTTCCGATAATATACTGTCCTGCCTCATGAAGCAGATGATTCAATGTCTCGATCGCTTCCGGATTTTCCACAATGATAGAAATAACTGCCACTCTTGTATCCATTGATACCCTCCTAACAGATGCGCGGCAGTAATTCCCCGCCCGGCTGCGGAAGTAATGCCTGCGTTCCGATCTCCGTCAACATCACTACTTTTCCCGGCTGCTCTTCGGTCACTTCACCGATAATTGCCGCATCCTGTGAATATGGACATACTTTCAATGCATCCACGATCGTCTGTGCCTGTTCTTTCGGTGCCATGATCACCAGCCGTCCCTCACACGCCAGATAGAGCGGCTCCAGTCCAAGCATTCCACATACGCCGCGTACCTCCGGTGCAACCGGAATCTTCGAAGCATCCAGACGGATTCCGACCTGACTCTGTCCTGCAATCTCATACAGCACAGTTCCGACTCCGCCTCTGGTCGCATCACGGATCACATGTAGTTCGTGCGTTGCATCTATCACTGCTTTTACATTGCCCCAAAGTGGTGCACAGTCACTGGTCACATCTGCTTCGATTCCAAAATCTTCTCTCGCAAGAAGGATCGTGCATCCGTGTCTTCCGATATCTCCTGTCACAATGATTGCATCGCCCGGTTTTGCAAGATTTCCCGCAACTTCGACTCCATCCGTGATCTCACCGATACCGGTTGTCGTGATAAAGACTCCGTCCACCTGCCCTTTCCCTGCAACCTTGGTATCTCCCGATACAATCCGGACTCCGGCTTCTTTCGCCGTCTTCTCCATTGCCTCTGCAATCTCTTCCAGTTTTTCCATCGGAAATCCCTCTTCGATCACAAATGCACAGGTCAGGTATAATGGTTTTGCTCCCATACATGAAAGATCATTGACCGTACCGCAGATGGAAAGCTTTCCGATATTTCCTCCCGGATAGAATGCCGGTGATACGATAAATCCATCCGTAGATACTGCCATCTTACCGGCCGGAGGTGCCAGGACGGCTGCATCATCCGCAGTCAGATCCGGATTATCAAAATGTGCTTTGAAGATCATATCGATCAGCTCTGACGTCTGGCGTCCTCCTGCACCATGTGCCATCGTCACAGTTTTCCCCACTAATCTTGCTTTTCTTGCTTCATTATCCACATACTCATTCATCTTGTCCACTTCCTTGTTATTTTCCGTCTATTTTCTTATTCTCTTCCATACATATAATATGCTGAACAGGCTCCTTCACCGGATACCATACATGCACCTACCGGATGCTGCGGTGTACAGACCTTTCCAAATACTTTACAGTCGGATGGTTTACATTTTCCCTGTAATACATCCCCGCATCTGCAGGCCGGATTCGCCCTTCCTTCCATCTTCGGAACCTGATATTTCTTTCTGGCATCATACATACCCCATTCATCACGTAAACGAAGTCCTGATCCCGGTATGATCCCGAGTCCTCTCCATTCACTGTCACATGCTTCCATCAGCGTATCCACCAGTCTCTGCGCTTCTTTACTTCCTTCTTCTGTCACTACACGCGGATAACAATTTACAAAGAAAGGTTTCCCTTTCTGAAAATGTGTCAACGCAACTGCCAGCGCAGTCAGAAGTTCTTTTGCCGTAAAACCTGCCACCACACCACTTACACCTTCCTGCACCAGTTCTTCACAGAGCTTTGTTCCTGTGATCGCATTGACATGTCCCGGATATAAGAAAATGTCTGCGCTTCCTTTTAATGCTTCGTATGCCTGCGGCATCGTTTTATTTGCGATCAGCATGGAATAGTTCGTGATTCCTTCTTCTTTTGCTTTTTTGACAGACAGACATCCCGCCGGAGTCGTCGTCTCGAATCCTACAGATAAGAATACAACCTCTTCTTCCGGATGTTCTTTTGCATATTTTTCCGCATCGGCAGGTGAATAGACGATATGGATCTTCCCGCCTTCGCTTCTTGCATCTGCCAGACTCTTCTTACTTCCCGGCACACGCACCAAATCTCCGAATGTACAGATTGTCACACTCTTTTCCAGAGCCAGATAAACTGCCTCATCGATATAACTTACCGGTGTGACACAGACCGGACACCCGGGACCAGAGATCAATTCTACCTGCTTTGGAAGAAGTTTGCGGATACCCAGACGGAAGATTTCATGTGTATGTGTCCCGCATACTTCCATGATCCGGACTGCAGGGCCGTCATATCCTTCTATGATCTCTCTTGCCGTTTTCTTTCCTTCACTCATTACAGAAGTTCCTCCATCAACTGATCTGTCTCACTGTCATCTTCATCGGTAATTTTTGCAATGGCGATTCCTGCATGCACCATTACATAATCTCCCGGTTCCAGATCTTCCAGTAATTCTGAAGAGACCGATCTTTTTTGCCCCCCCCCCGCGTCTACAAACTGCCGTACCATCACTGATACGGACTACTTTTGCTGATAATCCTACACACATGTTATTTTCCCTCCTGAATATACTGCATGGCATATGCTGCCTGCCCCAGTGCGATCCCGCCGTCATTTGTCGGGATCAGGTGATGTCTGAGTACGGTAAAATGTTCTTTTTCCAGACCTTCTTCCACCATTCTCAACAACAGCCGATTCTGGAATACACCGCCGCTTAATGCCACACAATTACATTTTGTTTTCTTTCTGATTTTCCTGCAGCCACAGATTATAAGGTCTGCCAGCTTTTGATGAAAGATATAAGCTAATTTTTCAGCCTGAATGCCTTCTGTTTTCTTCTCTGTCAGATATTTTATAAGGCTTCCTGTCTTCATAATCAGCCTGTCTTCCGGCTCTTTCTTTTCTTCATCCGGACCGCTTTCACCATCTGCCGGCTCATCAATTTCCCAGATCTCTTTCTCATAAGCTTCTGCAGCAAATTCAAGTGCCATCGAAGCCTCCCCTTCGAACGTAGACTTCGTCCGGATTCCGAGAATTGCACTGACTGCATCGAACAGACGTCCCGCACTGGTTGATAGCACAGCATTCATTTTCCGGTCCGCCATGGCAAGAAGCACTTTGCATTCCGGTTCACTGCACAGGTTAATCTTCTTTACAATCTCCATTGTCTGCTCTTTATCCTGTGTCTGCTGATAGATCAGTGAAACTGCAATTCGCCATCCTTCTTTAGCAGAAATATCGCCTCCGATCTGAAGAAATGGTTCGATACTTCCCATCCGTTCAAATCCGTGATAATCTGCAAGCAGAAGTTCGCCTCCCCAGATGGTTCCATCTGTACCATATCCGGTTCCGTCGAATGCCACGCCGATCACCTGCTCTTTCCGGTCATTTTCTGCCATACAGGATAAAATATGTGCATAATGATGCTGGATCTTTACGACGGGAAGTCCCAGTTCTTCTGCAACAACTGTCGAGTTGTATTTTGGATGCAGATCACATGCTGCAACTTCCGGTTCTACCTCCAGAAGTGTCTCGAATCTGTGGATCGTCTCTTTGCAACGCTTTTACAGTACGGAGATCTTCCAGATCCCCTACATACGGGGACAGATAGAAACGTCCATCCACTCCGATACAGAACGTATTCTTAAGTTCTCCGCCTGCGGCCAGCACCTGTCCTTTCCACGGCATCGTCACCATCATCGGAAGCGGCGCATAGCCTCTGGAGCGCCGGATCATATAAGGCTCTCCCTTATAAAAATCCATCACCGAATCGTCCGCCCGGATCCGGATCTTCCGGTCATGAGAGAGGATCAGATCACATAGTTGTGACAGTTCCTCCACCGCTTCTTTGTCATCCCTGCAGATCGGTGCACCGGATGCATTGCCACTCGTCATCACCAGATAATCCGGCATCTGGATCCCGTCGTCATATCGGAATAACAACATCTGTACCGGAGCGTATGGGAGCATGATGCCGACTTTCGGATTCCCCGGAGCGACAGACTTGCAAAGACCTGTACTGTCTGCAGATTTTTCCGTTTTCAAGTAACAGGATCGGCTTCTGGTGTCCATCCAGAATCTCCTCCTGTACTTCATTTACCAGACATTCCTGCTTTACCGCTTCCACATCCCGCGCCATCACGGCAAACGGTTTCACCGGACGGTTCTTTAATGTCCGCAGTCTCTGTACTGCTTCCTCGTTCGTCGCATCACAGCAGAGATGGAATCCGCCGATTCCCTTGATTGCCACGATCCCGCCATCATGGATCATTTTTCTTGTGGCAATGATCGCAGCTCTTCCCCGTTCTTCCCTGCCGGTCAGATACACTTCCGGACCACAATCGTTGCAGCATACCGGCTGTGCATCATAACGTCTGGTCGCCGGATCCTCATACTCCGAAGCACAGTCCGGACACATCGGGAATTCCTTCATGCTGGTCCGTTCCCGGTCATATGGAAGCGCATCCAGGATCGTAAGTCTGGGACCGCAGCAGGTGCAGTTGATAAATGGGTGCAGATAACGTCGGTCTTTCGGATCGTACATTTCTTTCTTGCATTCTTCGCAGATTGCAATATCCGGCGAGACGAATATCTCCCCTTTTGTCTTCTCACTTTCTATGATCTGAAAATCATTGAATTTCCTGTATTCTTCCTCTTTTACATCTTCTGTATTGATCTTCAATATGGCAGCTCTCTTCGGTGGTTGCTTTTCCAGTCTCTCCAGAAAATCTTTTACACATTTTTCCTCTCCCTGTGCAAAGATTTCCACATAGGGACCTTTGTTACACACACTTCCGGTGATTCCGGCAGCCGCTGCATGACGGCTCACAGTCGGTCTGAAGCCGACGCCCTGCACAATTCCGTAGACACGGATTTTCTTTGTTATCATCCGTTTCTTCCCCCTGTCTAAAACATATAGATTTCCCATATATCCTGCTTACACGTTAAGCTTTCCTGACATTGCAAAATGCGTCAGCGGAATAAATGTCCCTTCAAATCCCGGAATCATCCGCCCCATACACGGATCTGCAAAGATCACATCATATCCTTCTTTTCCACCAGCGAAATGAAATCATCCTCTTCTTTCAGACTAATATCATCTGCGGCATCAACATTCAGATCCGTTAAAATCTCCTCTTTCCGCATGAACCATGTCGCTGTTGTGATTGCTTCTTTTTCCCGGGTTCGTTTTCGATCTCCTTACGCACTGCATTTGCAATCACCTGCTGCTGTACGATCAGTATCTTCTTTCCTTGATAATTCACTTCCGGCACAAGTTCTGATGCCAGTGGATAGGCAATCTCATATGGTGTTCCGAACTTCTTTTGCAGATACTGCGCTGCTTTTAATGCTGCCGGAGATACGACCACATTCTTCGCTGCCAGAGAAGCATTTCTCACTTCATCCAGTCCGTCTCCCATGCCATAGCAGATGGCACGCATTCCCTGGTCTGCATATACTTTCCGGATCTTATCTGCTGCCTTCAGGTCACTGACATCCTGCGGAGTCATGCCGATAATCCCGATACGTGGTCTGTCTTTATCATTCATATCCTCAGACTCTTCATTCTTGTCACTGAATTTCTCGAACAATGCAAGATATGCCTTTTCTTCTCCCTTGTCATACAATTCCATTCCATCTGTATTCACCGTCAGGACCGAAAGATCCGTCTTCTTAGACAGCATCCGCTCCAGCGCCCGGTAATCCGTCCCGATCACTGCGGGAACCGGAGTCCCGATCACTGCTGCAAATGTCACATCCAGCTTTTCTGCCGCATCTGCAAGTTTTGCAACCAGTCTGTCGTCTCTTCCAAGGATCGCATCCATATCACGAAGTCCCGCACTGAATACCGCACTTCTTGTTTCAAACCATCTTGGCTCATCGAAGCCGCACACATTTCCCGTACATCCGCCTGCATCACAGATGACCAGCATTCCGCCAAGTTCATATAACACCGACACTGCTCCCGACTGATCCGGTGCAAATGGTGTCAGATATTTTCTTAATCCTTTCATCGCCTACACCTCCAACAGTCTTTCGCACAAATGTCTCACACCCGCATATCCGTACGGCTGCACTTCTTCGTTCCACATCACGTTTTTCACATCTGGATGATAGTAGCAGGCATCTTTGCCAATTGTAATTGTAACCCCGCTCTCTTCCGGATCATAATACAGCATGGTTGGTTCCATATTGGAAAATACTTTTGTCTGCGGACTCAATTCAGATAAATTCTTCAGGTATACAAAATTCTCGGCGGTCAGCGTTCCATAGATCTCAGCCACCCGGAATCCATACTTTACAAGCGCCAGTGCCAGTTCGAACGGATCCCCGTTCATGCATTCCCCGATGGCGAAAACTGCATCCGGCTTCGCAGATTTCAAGCATTTTACGGAATCAAGTGCAGCAGTCTCCGCTTCATGATCTTCGAATGGAAGCCCCAGAACCTTCCCCAGTGCCTGATACTGCTTCGTTATCTTATCGATCTGGTATAATCTTCGCAGTTCAATGAATGGAATCTTCAATTTCTCATGAAAATCTTCTGCTGCGAATCTCGCTTCCGGATGTAATACCAGATTGAAATTCGCCTCTGCCATCGTCTGGTATTCTTCGTAGTCTTTGCATCTGGATATCTCGTGTACCGTCTTTACGCCTGCTTTTTCCAGCATTCCATATAACTCACAGTCATCCATAAGTGGTGAGAAGAATCCCAGCAGATTCACGACATTTCCTTTTTTCTTCTTTGGTTCCAATAAAGAATATAAGGACTGGCGCACATGCACCATCGGCGGCTTCCGTCCTTCTCTTGTCAGCGCATACATATAACACGGTCTGACCGGAAGTCCTGTCTTTTCTTCGGATTTTCTGCAGATCCGTTCCATATCTGTTCCAAGAAGCGCATCCACGCAGGTAATGCAGATCATCACAACCGACGGCTTCTTCTCCAGACTGTCACAGATCTCCTGTACTGCCTTTGGCACTTTTTCAGATGTCTTCCCGTTACGATATCGGTCTCATCCATCGTAAGATAAAAGAACCGGTCCTCATACTGCGGCATGGAACTGATCATGGACGTATTCCGTCCGCAGCATCCCGGTGCCACGATCAGCATGATCGAATCCGGGATCGCAAGCCCCGCTCTCTTTACACCGAATCCTTCCGCTCCCGGCGAATTAAATGCAAGCGTCGCCGGAGAACTGTAGATCAGATGCGTATTCGACCGGAACTGCTCCGGAATACCATCCCTTCCCCGCTTCTGTAATTCTTCTACCGTACAATAATAGGCAATCCCTCTCATACCTGTTCCTCATCTTTCCATAATATTTCCGCCAGATCATAGAAGCATTTACTGATGTCCGACTCCGGATTGCCCTCAATCACCGTCTTCCCCTGATCTTCATAACGAATAATCTCATCACTGCGGGGAATCTCCCCTACAATGTCAAATCCATGCTCTTTTGCAAATGTCTCTACTTTTTCGGTCTCATTTTCCACATTTCTGTGATTCAGTACGATTCCGAACACTCTTGCATAACTTCTGTCTTCAAAGTTCTTTACTGCTTTGGAAATGTTATCTGCCGCATAGAGTGCCATCTTCTCCCCCGATGTCACGATCAGAACTTTTTCCGCATAGTCTTCCCGGATCGGCGCTGCGAATCCACCGCAGACCACGTCCCCGAGTACATCGTACAGAACAACATCAGGCTTATAGGTCTCGAATAATTTCAGATCTTCTAATAACTGGAATGTCGCAATGATTCCTCTTCCGGCACAGCCAAGCCCCGGTGTCGGTCCGCCCGTCTCGATACATAAGACATTTCCGAATCCTTCTTTTGCAATGTCTTCCAGTTTCTCCGGTTCTTCGTCTTCTTCTCTCATATAATTCATGACCGGCCTTAGCGGTTCCCCGCCGAGCAGATTCATCGTCGAATCTGCCTTCGGATCACAGCCGATCTGGATGACTTTCTTCCCCATCGTGGCAAATGCTGCTGCCAGATTGGATGTGACGGTGGATTTCCCAATTCCACCTTTTCCGTAGATTGCTACTTTTAACATGTGTGTTCCTCCTGCATGTTCTGCTTATATATTTGTTCAAATGAAAAAGAACATTTTGTATACATAAGCCGGCTCTCTTTTCGTTATCTGAAGCCGCCTTATTCTGTATACAAAATGCTCTTTTTTGTTTTTTCCAATGCATAATGCGAATACATGGTATAGAAATACCATGTGTCGGAAATAAGGAAGTTCTTAACTATTCCTGCTCGGGATGATGCCTTGCAGTCAGAGTCGTCCTTGTATATTCTGTTTTCTTTTCTGCTTTCCTGTTTCTTACTATTTTATCATACAATATTATACTTGTGCATCAAAAAAACTGTTGCTCCGTGATTTTTTATCTCTGCTATCCCTTCACACCTTTCCGATACACCATATATGAGATCGCCGCCGTAACAGCCTCCGTGATCCAGAACGCATGCCATACTCCGACCGCTCCCATAAAACGGCTGACGATGAATGCCGCCGGAATGATCACAACCACATATCTGCATAACGAAATGATCAGTGAATGCACGCCTTTTCCAAGACCTTCCAGTGCACCGCTGCAGATAACCGATACGGATGAAGCAATGAAGCCAAGACTGATGACTCTGAGTGCCACACTTCCCGCCTGCATCGTTACCGGATTCGCCGTAAATAGCCCCATCAGCTGTCCCGGAACTGCCAGGCAGATTACCGTTCCGACCGTCATCATCACGAGTACCAGGATCAGACCGTCCCGAAAGATCTTATGTACACGCTTATGCTCTCCCGCTCCGTAATTATATCCGAGAAGCGGACGCATTCCCTGCACGATTCCATTTGCCGGAAGGTACAGGAAGGTCTGCAGCTTATAATAGACTCCGAGAACGAATACATAGACTTCCCCATAGCCTGTAAGTATTACATTCAATACAGAGATCAACAGTGACGGAAGTGCCAGGTTCAGACTTGCCGGAATTCCGATCACGTATAACTTCTTCCATAATCTAAGATCCATCTTCAGATATTTCTTTCTGTATTTCACTGGAAGCGGATTCGCGATATAAAGGATCAGATACAGCAGTGCCGCTGCTGCCTGTCCGATTCCTGTTGCAAGTGCGGCTCCTTCGATTCCCATCTTCGGGAATGGTCCGAGTCCAAAGATCATGACCGGATCCAGGATAATGTTGATGACCGCACCTGACATCATACAGGTCATCGATTCTACCATGCGGCCGACCGCCTGAAATGTCTTCTCAAATACCAGTTGCCATGACAATGCCGTGGCAAATAAAAATGCAATTCTTGAATAACGCACACCATAGTCCACGATCTGTGCATTTCCCGTAAACATCTGTAAAAACGGTCTCATTACGGCAATTCCCAAAATCATAAAACCGATTCCGTGAATGGTTCCGAGCAGCATTCCCTGTGTTGCTGCCCTGTCTGCCATCTCTTTATCCTGAGCTCCCAGGTAAAATGAGATGACCGCATTGATTCCGATTCCAAATCCGATCATCACGGCATTGACCAGATTCTGCACTGGATACACCAGTGATAATGCCGTCATGGCATCTTCGCTGATCCTGGCGATGAAGAAGCTGTCCACAATATTGTAAAGTGAACTCACCATCATAGAAAGCACCATCGGCAGTGCCATTGATACGATCAATTTTAATACCGGTTGTTCTTTCATATATGTCTGATCCATAGAATTTCCCCTTTCTTTTTCCACATACATAACATATCAATTTTTATTATGGATTTTTATGATTTCTATGCACTAAAAAAAGCCACATGACCGAACGCATCAGTCATGTGGCGAAAAATAGATTGCTCCAGAAAAATCCACACATGTTTTAGAGGCACATTATAGCATTATCTTTTGACGAATGTCAACCACTGATCCCGTGGGTTTTTTAACAAATCTTATTCCTGTTAGATTATGTATTTGGATTATATATTATTCTCCGAGGAAATATTTACCGTATGCATCTGCTGCTTTGATCGCTGCACATACAGTCTCCGGAGTTACCTCGAATGGCATATTGTGAAGCGTGTCGTTCTCTGCACAGGCTGCCGTTGCAACTGCCATCAGCTTCTCATCTGTTACTTCTGTGATTCCCAGTTCTTTTAATGTCACAGGCAGTCCCAGTTCAATACACCAGTCGATGATATCTTCCAGTTCTTCTGCCGGAATGTTCTCCAGTACCAGCTGTGTAATCGTTCCAAATGCGACTTTCTCGCCATGATACATGTGATGGCACTCATCCAGTACGGTAAATCCATTATGAATTGCGTGCGCTCCTGCAAGTCCGCCACTCTCAAATCCGATACCACTCAGCAATGTATTGGCTTCGATGACTTTTTCTACAGCCGGTGTACATGCTCCTGCTTCCAAAGCAAGTTTTGCCTTTACTCCTTCTGCCATCAGCGTATCAAAACAGAGTTTTGCAAGTGCGATTGCTGCCTGTGTGACCTGTCCGCCCGCACATGTCGTTGCTCCACTTGCCTGACAAGCTCTTGCTTCAAAGTATGTTGCCAGCGCATCACCCATTCCGGAAACAGTAAGTCTTACCGGTGATTTTGCAATGATCTCAGTATCCATCAGAACCATGTCCGGGTTGGCCGGAAGGAATAAGTACTCTTCGAATACACCAGCATCTGTATAAATAACAGACAGTGCGCTGCAAGGTGCATCTGTTGAGGCGATCGTCGGACAGATCAGAACCGGTGCTTCTTTATAATAAGCAACTGCCTTGGCCGTGTCCAGGATCTTACCACCGCCGATACCGATCACGACATCACAGCCCTTCTCATTCATGATGTCTACCAGTCGGTTGATCTCATTCTTACTGCATTCTCTGTTGAAATACTCGTACACAGGTGTGATCTCGTATCCTTCAAATCCGGTATTTACAACGTCCCCGATACGTTTATATCCTGATTCTGTGATCAGTACAAGTGCTTTTTTGCCATACTTCTGAGCATATTCACCCAGCTTCTTCAGCTCACCTGCACCCTGTACATATTTACTTGGACTACATAAAATCTTTGCCATGCTATTACCCTCCTGTAATCTTCACGTTTTATATGTTATTTTATTAACAATCTGGTTTTATTGTATGCTATTGATACAATTGTGTCAATAAAACAGGAGGAAAACATTTACTTTTCTTAGTGTCATATCACTATGCCCTGACAGTGATCTATCTCATGCTGAATAATCTGTGCCGTCCATCCGGTATATTTCTGTCTCTGCTTTTTGAAATTCATGTCCTGATATTCTACTTCAATCTCCTGATACCGGGTGCATTTTCTCACACCTGTAAGGGAAAGGCAGCCTTCTTCCGTCTCATATTTTCCGGAACGTTTTACAATCTTCGGATTGAACATTGCCATATTCATGAATCCCATATTAACGGCTATTATACATTTCTTCACTCCGATCATATTCGCTGCCATGCCGACACAGCCTTCCTCGTGCGCTTTCAATGTATCTAACAAATCCACTGCAACCTGCTTGTCCGCCTCTGTTGCCGGCTCGGATCTCTGGTTCAGGAAAAATATGTCTTTCATAATCGGTCTTATCATGCTTTGTTACTCTCTTTCGTATGTGTCTTCATATAATTATAGAATTCCTGATGCAGCCGCTGGAATTCTTCCGGTGCATGCATCGCATGTCTGTAAAGAAATCTGTTGCCAAATTCACTCTGATATACTCTGCTTAGAACCCCTGCCAGCATTCCTGTCGGCATATCTTTGATCATATAAAGCTTTGCCGGGCACAACATTCCCTTCTGGGCGATCCACTTCAGGTTCTTTTTTCATCCGATAAGCTGTCAGCGTCATCAATTTTTCATTTGCACAGATTTTTTCCGGATGCCTGCTCTGGTAATAAGCATCTGCCAGCGGAATGATCACACCAAGATGTGATATCTGCCAGTGATGCATTTCCGGAACAATCTGATATGGAATGTGGCTTTTTCTAAATATATATGCCAGTGCTTCTTCCCTGCTGCTCTTTCTTCCTCCGATCTCACCGAATGTTGTCGGTTGGATTGCTCTTGGCAGAAGCTGCGCATCCAGAATTCCGCCTTCAATGCAGCCACCCGCTCCCGGAAATGCCGGAATGATCCTGCCTTTTCCACAGATTTTCTCCCACCTGCCATATGGTTTAATCGTATTAATCATCGTGACAACATTCGGACTTTTATTCTTACTGATATCTTCCAGCGCTTTTTCTACTTGATTCTCACGTACGGTCAGGAAAATAAACTGGTAGCGGTCATCCGGTTTTAACTCACTGATCGTCTTAACCTCAACTTTATGCGTTCTTGTCTTGCCTCTGTACCATAGACCGTGTCCCTGTAATTCTTTTAACCGCTGCCCTCTTGCTAAAACTGTTACATCCAGTCCCGCTTTGGCGAATCTGGATGCGTAGAAGCTTCCGATGACTCCAGCGCCGTAGATTAGGATCCGCATGGTGTATTCCTCCTTGGTGTATATTCGTATGTTCTGTATGGTTTCTTGTATTCTTTGATATATATCTTCTGTTATAGCATCTGTTGTAATTCTAACACCCGGACTTTTGGATTTCAACACTGTCCCGGTTTATGGTGCATCTGATCGTATTTTATTTTATGTTCTAAATTTGTTAACAATTTCTTTCTAATTCCATCACAGTTTTATCACAATTCAATTCTATACTAGAAATTGTTCAAGAGAACAAACACTTTAAATCTTTTTCATAACTTTTTCCTCAGGACTGCACTCCTCCCAAATAATGCAGTCCTTTTTTAATGCTAAGAAACTGTAACTTATATTCTTTCAATTCTCCCCTTTTCGCATAACATAAATTGAATTCATATCGTTACTTGGAACTATTTTTCTCATAAAAGGGCTATACATGAGTACCATACATTTTACATCATTCTCTTTCAACTCACATCCTCACAAGGAGGATGACATGACATATATGGATTCATACTCATACCTCCTGTTTTCAACTCACATCCTCACAAGAGATGACTGTAAGCTATCTTTTTCTCTTCTCCCATGTCTTTC